>Ga0153949_1000017_pt1 | contig 84704 bp, 83 predicted proteins | sample TSNJ033MetaG_FD_104705 | JGI IMG/M metagenome (GOLD analysis project Ga0153949, IMG submission 104705) | Attine ant fungus gardens microbial communities from New Jersey, USA - TSNJ033 MetaG | ecosystem: Host-associated > Fungi > Mycelium > Unclassified | place: USA: New Jersey, Wharton State... | reverse complement strand
CCATTCCCAGCCTCCTTATCCCTCGCCTTCAAGACTGCGTACACCGTTGACACGCCTATGCCCATGTCCCCGGCGATGTCCTTCACCTTCCAGCCCGCCGCCTTGAGCGCCAGCACCTTGCCGGTGTCCACCTCTATCCGCTCCTTGAGGTTCTTGGGCCTTTTGCCCGCCACCTTCGGCTTCCGCTCCGGAGCGGCCTCCCCCGCCGGCGCCTGGTTCAACGTGTGACTTTTGACGGCGTCCGCGCAAGCCTTGCAGAGGTCGGCGTCAAGTACGTTCATATAGGCTTCCGTCTCCTGATCCACATCCCCTACCCTTATCCTCGCCAGCAAGTCGTCCTTGCCGATCACCCGGCCGCACCGGTCACAAATATATGCCTGCATCTGCTTTTCCCTCCATCTCTTTTATGGCTTCTTCAAAATCTATATCCATCGTTGCTGGGCTTCTCTTGCCCTTGCGGCATCTGACCCCAAGCCTCATGTCCTTTTTGTTTTCGTCCATTTCATGCCCCCTGTCCTATTCCATCAGGGATAGCCCGCAGCAGCCGCATCCTGCATGCAGATGGCCGTTATAGCCTGACCGGCCTGCATGTGCCGTCCCCCCGCAGGCCGGGCATATGAAATCCCTGTTTTCCCCTGGCTCCAATCCCTTCTTCATCATTGCCGCCGCCTGCACGAATTTAATAAACACGTCTATCTCCTCATCGTTAAGATCCTTAAGGCCATCATCTGGAAAGGCATCTTCATGGCCGCTGTTCTTGCCCATTGCCCCTCCTTCCCATCGCCCCCAATAGGCAGCCCCTGTGGAAGTGATGCACATCCCGCCTCTTTGTCCTGACATACTCATAGCTCCCCACAATGGCCTTCCCGCACTCATAGCAGAGCCTCTCCGGTTCAGGCTTGGGCTGTTTCTGTTTGCTCATGTTGACCTCCCGTCAAACTTGATGCCATGCCTCACTTCTAACCGTGAGTAATAGGCATTCATGATGGCTGCTGCAAATGGGTCCTTGCCATGCTTATTGATAACCGACTGCATCATATCCCGGACCTTCTGCCAGCCATCTTCTGTATTTGGCATGTCCAGGCACTGCTTGAAGACGTTCCAGCAATCCGTGTTGACCTTCTGCTCGTATCCATACCCATAGCCCATACGCCTCACCCGCTGCCCAATGGCTCGATCTTCACGTAAATCCCCGGAAGGTCCGCCCAGAACTTTTCCGTCACCTCGCTAGCCACCAAGACATCATCCTCCCAGTACCCCAAATGCGTCATGACATCCTTGAGCAGCTTGATCATGTTGTCAGTATCCGGCTTCGTTGTCTTATACTCCCCGTCATGATGCCCGCCCCTTGGGAAGCACCACTTAGTCGTTAGCCGCACTGCGTCAGCATATTTCCGCTCAGGCACATGCCTCCCCAAATAGGCTGCCAGCTTTGACCGTACTGCTTTGAGCTCCCGCGGCTCATAAAATACCGGCTTGCCCTTCACCACGCACACCTGCTTTTCCTGATGCGTCTTGGTTGGCGGCAGCATCGGCATAAAGAATTCAGTTGTCATTGCATTCCCACCTGCCATAATCCACTCCTCGCCACTTTCCTGTGTTGGGGTCATAAACGATCTCCCCATGGTCATTTGCGGATTTCCATCTCTCACTTCTTTTCTCCATTTCGCTTTACTCCTTTAATGTGTGGAATTTTTTATTTTTTGAAATTTTGCATTTGTCACGTCATGTATGTATAGGGGTGACCACGCCCCTACCGTGGTCACCTACCGGAACATACGTGACGTTTGCAGGAACGGAAAACGGAAAATTTATTATTTATAATAATGGTTCTTTCCGTCACGGAAACGACCATAAAAACCATGGTGTTTTCCTCCGTGGAAGCGACCATAGATTTATGGTACTTTCCATAAGGGAACGAACTATAAAATTATGGTTCTTTCCGTCACGGAAGCGACCATGATTTATGGTGTTTTCCGTTTGTGAAAGCACCATGTTATTCATGGTTCTTTCCATCACTTCCATTCCTCTTAACGCAGCCGTCATTCTTGTCAATGTGGTAGCCTCCGTGTGATTTCAGCCTGTCCCTGACTGACCTTTCCGTGACGCCAAGCGACTCAGCCAGGGTCTTGACCGTTGGCGGGTCGCCAAAATTACAGGAATTGATGGCGTTCTCAAGCTCCAGCCTCTTGTCCTCCGCCTTGGATTTTGCGCTTTTTTTACGCTTATCGGTCGCTTTCTGCCATGGCGGGCGTTCACTATCCGGCTCTATGTCCTTAAGGCTCCCTGTCCCATCGACCTTATGGATCGGGTAATCAAACCAAAGATTGACCGGATCGAACTTTGGGAACTCCCTCAGCGTCCCCTCTATACGCCATGCCGTCTTGGCCCTGGCTCCCCTGGCGGCCTGCTCGACGATTGCATTCAGCTCCGCGAACTGGGCGGGGGTGAGCTTTATGCGGCAGTAATCCAGCATGGCCTTCTGGCTGCATTCATCATCCTGGGAGATGTCATCCCGCCAGCCCTTGGGGAAGGCATCGTCCAGGTAGCCGATGCATGCCTTGCATATGCCCTTGTTCTCCTCCTGCATCAGCAGGGCATCATTCAATTCCAACTCTATCAGGTCAAGCAGCGCATCAGGGTCACGGGCAAATACACCGGACCCGGAAGCCCTGTCCATGCTGCGCTTGCCGCCCTGGCTGCCTTTGCTGTGGTGATGGCAGTAAATCACCGCCGAGCCCAATTCCGTACATACCTTGTCAAACTGGTTGCAGAAGTTGGCCATCTGGTCCGCGCTGTTCTCATCGCCGGTGATGACCTTATAGATTGGGTCAATGACGATGGCTATATAATTCCTCTTGGCCGCCCTCCGTATCAGCTTGGGCGCCAGCCTGTCCATTGGCACCGATTTGCCGCGCAGGTTCCAGATATCTATATTGGACAGGTTCTCGGGCTCCCAGCCGAGCGCCTGGTACACGTTCCTGAAGCGATGGAGGCAGCTTGCCCGGTCAAGCTCCAGGTTAACATACATGACCCTCCCCTGGGCGCACTCCCAACTGGCCCACTTCTCGCCTTCGGCGATGGCGCAGCACAATTCTATCAATGCGAATGACTTCCCAGCCTTGGATGGCCCGGCGACCAGCATCTTATGCCCTTGGCGCAGCACATTGCCTATGAGCGGCCGTGACAATGCCGGCAGGCTGTCCCACACGGTCTCTAGGCTTTCAGGATCCGGCAAGTCATCATTAATGCCCTCTATCCATTCAAACCATTCCTGCCAGGTCTCCTTGCCTATATTGGTGTCCACTAGGAACTGCTTGCTCCCATTCCTCATGACGCCCGGCATCCGTGAGAGCCTCGACGGGTTGCGGTTCTGGGTGTCTATCTTGAGGCCGTTCTTCTGGCACACGTCATATAGGCAGTCCACCCGCTTGCGGTATTCATCATAATTTGCGGCATCGACCCTCACTATGGCATGGAGGCTCTTCTTCCCGCTATGGACAAGGCAGGCCACTGGGAGCTCCAATTCGCGTATGATGGCGTTCTGCTTGTCAATGTCGATGGAGTCCGACTCCACCAGGGCATGCCTGAAATCTGAGACGTTCTCATTCTTGCAGCCCCTCCCATCAAGCGGGTTGAAGCGGATCCATGCACCCGCCTCGGGGCTGCAGTCGCCAAGCACCATGCCGATGTCGCCCCTGCAGGCGCTCAGCTGCTGGATCAGCTCCCCCGCCGTCCTGTCCCAATTCCCCTTTGACGGCAGGAATTTGCCGTCCCTTTCCCAGCTCCGGGTGACATACCCCACATTTTCAGTGGATTCAAAAAGAGCCTCCAGATACCAGATCAGCTCAGCGGCGGGATTCCATGCATCCGGCGCGATCACCTCCCTGCCCTCCAGCCAGTTCTTGTCGACGACTATCAAATCCTCCCTGTCTGCCGAGATGGAATCATCCCAGTCCAATTCGTGCCCATGCCTTTTTGGCTCCCAGCCTTGGTCCCTCGCCATCTGGACGATGGAGCCCCCGGTCACAGGAGCTCCCGACCCGTTGAAGCTCCCCCACTTCCGGAAGCATTCGCCGGCACGGTGCCTAGGGTCGCTCCTGCTCCAGTCATCCCAATCAGAGGCTGTATAGCCTTCGTGCTTCAATGCCATGCCGACGTTCACCCATTCCTGGTAATCCAAGAGCGCAGGGTCTATATAAGGCAAGACTTCCATGATGTTGAATTGATTTTCCATAGATTATGCTCCTTTATACTTTTGGGGAATGATATCATGCGGTATGCGCCAACCATTGCCGGCTATCCTGTCAATAAGATTCTTTGCATTTTCAAATTTCCAGGTCCCGACATGCTGAAAGCCACGGCTCTCCAAAAACCTTATCTGTTTAGGTGTTGTCAAGCCTTCTTTACGCCGTTTATCCAATCTGTCCAATAGCTTTGCCGCTTTGCCGGCATTATCGATCTCATCCGGCAATATCCCCAGCCTCTCCAACGCCCCCACCTGCTTATCTGACGGCGGTGACATTTCCCAGCCGAATGCCGGCACGTATCCGGAGAGGTCTTCAGCCTGTATGCTCATTTCAAACTGCAACGGATCCACAAGCCTCCTCTTCCGATGCTTCATTTCCTGCAGCTGCTTAGCCAGGGCCTCCTCGCGCTGCGCGACGACATCCTCGCCGGCTTTTCCCTCCGCCTCCTCGATGTCAACTGGGCAGCCCGCTTCTTCAATATTCCTAGTCATTGCCTGCGCGACCTCTTCGTTCTCGCATATCAAGTGGGCGGGATGGCATAATTCATGTCTTTCTGTGTGCCATAAGAAATCCAACAATAATAAGTCTTCTTTGCCGGGGCACAGCCGGGTGCCGCGCCCGACCATCTGGCTGTACAGGCTCCTTATCTTCGTGGGGCGCAGGACGACGATGCAGTCAACCGACGGGCAGTCCCAGCCTTCCGTCAATAGCATGGAGTTGCATAGCACGTTGTACTTGCCCGAGTCGTAGCCCTCTAATATCTCAGCCCTGTCCGTGCTGCTGCCGTTGACTTCTGCCGCCCTGAATCCTTTTTCATTTAAGATGTCCCTGAACTTCCGGCTCGTCCTCACGAGCGGCAGGAATGCCACCGTCTTGCGGCTTAGGCAATGCTTCAGCATCTCATCGGCGATCTGGTATAAATACGGGTCTAGGGCGCTCCCCAAATCGGCGGCCTTGAAATCCCCGGCCTGTTGTCCAACGCCTGACAGATCCAGCTTCAAAGGGATCGTCAATGCCTTGATGGGGCTTAAGTATCCCTCTTTAATGGCCTTTGGCAGGGTATACTCATAAGCCAGCGATTCAAAATAGGAGCCGAGGTTTTTCATGTCGCCCCTGTCAGGCGTCGCGGTCACGCCGAGGACCTTTGCGCCTCCAAAATGCTGCAGCACCCGCTGGTAGCTGTCTGATATGCAGTGGTGGGCCTCATCCACGATGATGCTGCCAAAAAAATCCGGCGGGAACTGGCTGAGCCGCTTCTCCCTCATCAACGTCTGCACCGAGCCGACGACCACCCTGAACCAGCTGCCGATGCAGGTCTTCTCTGCTTTTTCAGTGGCGCATCCCAATCCGGTGGATTGCGACAGCTTATCGGCGGCTTGGTCAAGGAGCTCGCCCCGGTGGGCAAGGATCAGCACCCTCTCCCCATTCCGCACGCAGTCCTCAACCACCTTGGAGAACACAATTGTCTTGCCGCAGCCCGTAGGGAGGACAAGGAGCGTCCTTTGGTGCCCCTTGCCCCATTCATCAAAAATAGACTCTTTGGCATTCTGCTGGTATGGCCGTAGTTCCATACCTAAAACCTCCCGGCCTCAAAGGCCTTCGCTTCCTTAGGGTAGAATTTCCTGATCTCATTATATGTCCGCTCCTCGCCGCCTTCAGGCGTGTACTTGCGGATGCCGATCCTTGCCCGCCCCGTGGAGCCGGGCACCATGCTCCAGTTCATCAGCGCCTTCTCCCCCCTCCTCTTCTGGCCGATGCCGGCAAAGAATGCTGACAGCATGCCTTCTACATTTGTGTGCAGGAACAGGTTGTGATTGAACTGCGCGACCCCCTGCTCCGTCTCGACCCTGATCTTTATGATCGCCTTATTGCACGGGGGGATCTTCCCGCTCCCAGGGTGCCTGGCCCTCTCAAAGCTGACCGCCTCAAAATCATAATCCCCTTCCGGCAGCGTGATGTAATCGCTGCCATCCTTCTCTATCTCATCATCCCAGCCTAATTCCCTTCCCAATTCCATGTTATCCATTCCCTGATTCCTCCATTCATTTCGACATTACTTGAAAGGCACTTCATCCTTCAGGTCCTTAACCATCTGGTAGACCTGCCCCCACGCCCCCACCAATACGCCATTGATGAAGTCGGGGTCGTAGTTTTCAATCAGCGTGTCTTCCGTATAGTACCCCCGTTTAGCAACCGCCGCCTGTATGTCCCATACATCCACCTTGTTTTCAACCATCAGGTCCCTTAGGGCTTTGGGAACGGATTCCAGTTCTCTCGGCATGCTTTCCGGTGTCTTAGCTGGCGGAGGCACTTCTTTGTTCCTGTCAAATGGCAGTTCCAATTGTTCCCCACTATTTACTTGGTCGCCGGCTGCAGCCGGTTCTGCTTTTCCAGCCGCCGGGGCCGGCTTATCGGGCGCCAGTGGCTGTTCGTCGGGCTTTGCTGCCATGGTTTCTCCCCCGGCGTCTGACAGCTCACCCGCTTTAAACAGATGCGCTACGGCAGAGTAATCAAATGGCAGTTCAGGCGGCAAACCATGCCGGTTCTTTGCATCCCAGCAAGGGTGGTGCGAGGTGTGCATGACCCGCTTCCCCCCCTGCACCTTGTTCCTGCCCTTTTCAGCCCCCTGCCCATCAACATTGATGACGTGCGTCTTGTAATTGGCGAACAGGATCAGGTCCGCCCATTCCTTGAGCAGCGGCGCCGTCTGCTTCTGCAGCTTGAGCTCCCATCTGTCGTACTGCCCCATCTCATCAGGCTGCTCGAATTTCCTCATCTTCGCATGGGCCGTCAAGACGACATGGACCCCTTTTTCTATGAGCTCCTCCAGAAGGTTCAGGAGCCGCCCGAATTCTTCAGCAAGGTATATGTAGCCCTTGCCATACCCGAAATCCTCAATGCCGCCCTTTTGCCCCTTGGCGCATATCTCCGTCATGCAGAGCTGCTCGGCCCAGTCCGCCGTGTCGATGACTAAGGTTCCCAGCATCTCCGGGTTCGCCTTGAAATACTTGACCTGCTCCAGCACCATGGTCCAGCTGCTTGGCTTAGGCGTGCGGGCGACATCCATATGCTTGGTGCTCCCCTCCGTGTCTATGAATACAGGGTTGGGGAACTTTGAGGCGGTCGTCGACTTCCCGATGCCCTCGGGGCCATATATGACGACCTTCAGAGCGCTTGCGATCTTGCCCCTTGTGATCTGCATTAAAACTCACCCGCTTTCCATCTGCTTTCTTTTTGCGCCTCCTGAATGGAGCCTCCTTTGCCGACGGCATAGCCATCCTCAATGAGAATGGAGCATTCATCACCGGTGGAGACACGGGTCGCAATCGCCTGCAGCCCTTCTTGCTCAAGCCACTGGCCGAACTCCTTCAATGTGCCAAGGTCCATCTGCTCAAGCTTGTCCAGAAGCACAAATCCGCATTTGGGGTTGAGCTTCCTCACGATCGCAGTGGCCACCTTCAGCCGGTCGGAGCCGGACATGTTGTCCCATTTCTGATTATTGTAGATGAGGCCCCCATCCTCGATGGATAGCCCGGGCAGCGGCAGTTCGGCATTTGACAGCAGGTCGGTTCTCTGCTTCCTGATGCCTGTTATCTCTGTGGTCAGCTTATTATACTGGTCCTCATAGTTCAAGGCGTCCTCTTCCGCCTTGTCCTTGTCAAGGTTGGCCCTTACTTTCCTGTTGGTCTCTTCAATATCGGAAATACTCCTTTCAAGCTCTTCCGTTGACTCATCATGCAGGTCAGTGGCCGATCTTTTTGCAATCTCCAAATCGGCAAGAACCTCCGACTGCTTCCTTAGCAGCTCATCAAGCTGTTCCTGAACCCGGCCGGCTTGCGATTCAAGGCCATGCAGCCGCTCGCGCTTGCGCTGGTTCTCCCCATTCTTTGCAAGCAGCCCTTGCTGCTGCCTGATTAAATCCGATGCTGACACAGGCTCTTTGGGCGCATCAGGATAATAAGTCATTTCCTTAGCAAATTTCTTTTTTTGGTCCGCTATCTGGCCAATGGCCAGCCGGCGGCTATATAGCTCTTTTTCCTGCGTCTCAAGCCCTGCGAGCTTATCACCGACGCCAATGGTTTTAAGCAGCGTCTTGGCCTTTTCCTTGCCATTGGACTCCATGAACCGGGGCAGGTCTAGGGCAAGCTGCTCCACGAAGCTGTTAAGCAGCTGCTGGCCGCCTTTGCCCCCATCGGGGTCGATGACCTTCAGGTCGCTGTTCTTGCCTTTGCGCTCCACGATGAGCCCATTGCTCAATACGATATGCAGGTTGGGCGGGATGACGGACCCTTCCCTCCGCGCCTGTGACGGGCGGTGCTTGTCCCCGCCCAATGCCCAGGCTATGGCGTCAAGGACTGACGTCTTCCCCTGGTTGTTGTTGCCCCCGACGATGGTCAGCCCGTTTGCCGTCGGCTCGATCTTGACCGCCTTGACCCGTTTGACGTTTTCAATCTCCAGCTTATTGATTTTTATATTTGACAATTTACAATCCTCCATTCCTGTGCTACAATGGGCACATAATTATTGTTTTTTAGTTTCCTGGACCCCTTGAAGCCGCCGCTTCGATGAGGGGTTCCTTCATTTCCCCAGCCCTTCCAGCCGCCTCTTGACCTCTTGGTAAAGCGCCCTGTCCCCTATGAGCCCCAGCTCGTTCAGCTGCTCCCATCTGGCGAGCTGCACGGCCTTCTCATGCCCCACGTATCTGGGCGAGCTTGCGAGGTCCTCCCTGGCCAGGAAATCTGCCGTCCACTTAACGACGTTGATAGCATGCTCCACGCCCTCGCTGTCCACCAGCACGCTTGTCCTTGGCTTCATCCCGATCATCGCGCCACCCCCCTTCCCTTGATCAGCCCCCTGATCTCCTCGATCTTCCGATGGACCGCCTGGGCATCGTCCAGGTCAGAGATGCAGTCTGAATCGTCGACCTCCTTCTTAAATTTCTGCAGGGCATCCATCATGCCTCCCCTTGTGTCATATTTCTGTAGGACCACCTGCTCGCCCTCCACGAATATCTCTATCGGGGCGCCTTCCCTTACGCCAAATGTACGGCATATCTCCTTCGGTATGACGATCCTGCCTTGGGCGTCAATTCTCCTAACCATCCCTGTCGCTTTCATTGCTTGCCCTCCTTCCAATTCTTATTTTTTATAATCTCCAGTCCTGCTGCCGCTAAGATCCCCAGCCAGCATAAACACATGATGATGCAGCACATCTCCGGGGACACATGCCCCGCACTGTACGCCGCATAGATCGCCGGCACCCCAAATATCAAGGTTGCCTGGGCAGTATGCAGGGTATTAATCAACCTGTTCATTTTCCATCGTCTGCCTTTCCTGTTCCTCTATGAACTTGTCTAGCGAGGTACGCCTGACCTTTTTACTCCCCAGATTGAGGTGTGGCAGATCCCCGCTGTTGATTAGCCCATAGACGGCTCTTGGGTTCACCCTTAATATCTTTGCAACTTCCTTTACTGTTAAAACGTCTTCCATGATAATGCCTCCCTTTCCTCATTTTATTTTTGTTGTGTATAGTTCTTATGATTACGACCATGTTTATTAATCAATGACAACGAGCACTATTGCTGGTTCATTGATCGTCACTTCAATATCTTTATAAGGTTCGGCAATAGTTGTCTCAACTCCCTTACCCTGTTTTATTGCTTTTTCGTCTCGATAGATTTCTTTACCCATTTTTAAGCCATTCCCAGAGTATCTGTAGGATTAGGGCATTTAGCGTGATGCCTATTTGTTTGGCTCTTTTTTGCAACGTGTCCTTCAATTCTTTTGGTGCTCTAATTAGTATTTGCATTTCAACCTCCTATTTGGTGTAATCACTTTGTCAACACTTTGGATATATTCTTTTTGTACTTACTGTGATATCATATTGATAACACATAGTAAAGGAGGTGCTATATGCCATCATCTGTACCTATGACGTGGTCTGCGTATGCCTGACGAACTGTATTTAAAGCTTAAATATCTAGCAAACAAAGACAATCGCTCATATAATCAACAAGCTGTTCATATTTTAAAATCTTACGTGGCGGATTACGAAAGCAAGCATGGCACAATTAACGTAAATACCGATGACCTTTATCAATATGCAACAATAGATAGGCATTAAAACTGATTCCCTTCCTGTCCGCTTCCCTCTGGAGCTCCCTTTTCAGCTCCTCAGGCAGGCGGATTGTCGTTTGCTTGCGTTTCATATCTCCTAACCTCCCTTACTCCGCTTTGTCATTTTGTTGAATTTTGTCATATTTTGCGTTTACGTAACTTCTTTAGCAAAAAAAATTCTCTCCGGCTCTTCTATAGCAAGAAACTCACATAATTTGTGGATTTCCTCCCTATAAAAGTCACTTTCACCATTCATCTTTCGATATAATGTTGCTGGATTGATGTTTAAATAACCCGCTACTTCTTGAACAGTTTTACCATTCTCTTTTATCTTTCCTAAAAATTTCAACTTGTCAAACATTTTTTCCCTCCCTTTTGCGTTTTCGTAACCAAATAATAGCACTTATAAATCTCTATGTCAATACGTAACCGCAATTTACTTTGTTTTTTCATGATTTGTTGTTGCGAATATGCAAAGGATGTGGTAGTATAGAATCAACCCTAAATCAAAAGAGGTGAAAAAATGGATTTTAAAGACATTATCAGGCGGCGAAGGCTTGAACTAGACATGACAATGGAAGATTTAGCTAAATTAATTAATGTCAGCACCCCCACCATACAAAGATATGAGAGTGGCGAGATTAAAAATGTTAGGCGAGATAAAATAAAGCTGTTAGCAGATGCCTTACAATGCTCTCCAGGGAAATTAATGGGGTGGGAAAGCCCAGAAGAATCAGTTAGTGGCATAATAAACGATAGACTGAAAGAAATAGACATGAGTCTAAAAGAAGTATCCGAGAAATCTGGCACCTCGCTATACTGGCTAGAAAACATTGATGCATTTGTTCCGGGGGATTTCGGTGACAATGAGACAGGATATTCTTGGGTAACAAGAGTTGCAGAAGTTATCGGTCTGCCAGGCAGCATATTAAGAATTGCGCTTGCAAAGCAAGAGCTTTCGCCCCCGTATAAAAGTGATATGCCTCGGTTATCGGCAGCAAAAGCTTTTGGTAAGATTATAACAAAGCATGAAGGTGGTTTTTTTTCAATTTCTGATTCTGAAAAGAAACATATTGTGAAATACCGATTCATTGATGATAAAGGAAAACACACAGTAGACACTGTATTAGAGATGGAGTATAATCGTTGCAATACAGCAGATACTTAACTGCATCTTGCACTCAACACCGATATGAAACAATTGGGAAAATGGAAATGCACGATGACGGCATCATAGGTGATGATAGTGAATGAAAGTTATGCCGTTGATTTTAATGGCAAGCTATACTGCAACATGGCAATAATAAATATATTCAAGAATGAGGGGGAGGAAATGGATAATAATGCCTGCAACAAATGTGGAAGTGACAACATCAATTTTCAAAGGGAGCAGTCAGGCTCTTTCGGGGGCAGCCTGCATTCTTTCGGGGGCAACAAAAGCGGGCACGGCATCATCTGGTGGGTGTTTATTGGCTGGTGGTACGTATTCTTCAAATGGGTATGGAAAATAGGCTTGGCTTTCGCTACGATGGGATTGTCGCTTCTCTTTCGGAGAAGGGAAGCCAAAAAGGTTAAGGGCTCCACTATCAGTGCGACCAAGACATTCAACCGCACTGTTGCGGTATGCCAGAGCTGTGGGAACACTTGGAAAGTTTAAAAACAAAGCCCCTGCGCTACCAACACAAGGGCTTCACCATAGATACTATTGTCAGGACAAGCGCCCTGATATAATACCATTAACACACAAGTATTATATCATTCCAGTGCCTTTTCTGCAATAGGCGTTATTTTTACACTTAAAAACAAAAAGGAAAGGATTTGATATTATGTCAGACTTAAACACCCGTAAAAGAAACAACAAATGGGAATACCGCTTCGAGGGCGCCAAGATAAACGGCAAGCGCACCCAAATAAGCAAGGGCGGCTTCCGAACCAAGAAAGACGCCCTTGCAGCCGGCACTAAAGCATTGGCTGAATACAACAACAGCGGCCTGCATTTTGAGCCAACAGAGATTAGCGTATCGGATTACCTTGACTATTGGTTCGACAGTTACTGCAAACTGAACCTCAAGTATAACACACAGCTTGGTTATCTTAACATCATCGAGAAACACCTGAAGCCAAAGTTTGGCCATTACAAGCTAAAATCTCTGAGTCCTTCAACATTGCAGGAATACGCCAATATTCTAAAGCCACAAGGCTATTCGAAAAGTCACATCACAGGCATTCTAACCGTCTTCCAGTCTGCGCTCACCTATGCCGTGGAGCCTCTGAAGTACATCAGCCAGAATCCGATGCTGTATGTCAAATACCCGAAGATAGAGCGTAAGCCTCGTGAGCGTATCATCTTAACAATTGATGAATGGAATCGGATCATCGACCGTTTCCGACCACCGTCGCGCTATTATATCCCTCTCATGATCGGCTTTTACACCGGCTTGAGGATCTCTGAAACATTCGCTCTCACATGGGAAGATATCGACCTAGATAAGGATGTGCTGACCGTCAACCGTCAGGTTGTCAAAAGAAACTTTGGACCTGATGTCCGGAAGGTTGTTGACCAAAAAGAGCATAAAGAAAAACGCTCTTCCTGGTACTTCGCAACACCAAAAACCAAAACATCTGAGCGGAGTATCAAATTCGGGAGTACGCTACATACCGCCTTAAAAAATGAGAAACTTAAACAAAGAGAAAACGAGCTCCGGTACGGCGAATATTATACGATTCATGCACTTAAAAAGGAAGCTGACGAGAAAGGCAACGACATGTTCAGGATCCTGTCTGTGCAGAAATGCATTGAGATCCAGTTGCCCAGGGTGGACATGGTTTGCATTGATGAGAATGGAGAATATACCTCCACCGATTCCTTCAAATATTGTTCCAAGGTCATACATAAGGATCTACAGCTAGCCTTCGACTACCACAGTCTCAGGCACACACACGCCACAATGCTGATCGAGTCCGGAGCACATGCGAAGAGCGTCCAAACAAGGCTGGGACATGCGGATATCCAAACTACGCTGCAGACCTACGTCCATGACACTGAGAAGATGGCTGATCAATCAGTCGACCTATTTGAGAATGCCACAAATAGTTTTGTCCACCAGTAAATATTCGGTGGACAAATGGTGGACAAAAAGGCATTTCGGAGGACATAAAACATCTCAAACCTTTTATTTATCGAGATAGCAGAACCACGGTCTCAACGTGAGTACACTGCCCAAACATATCCACCCCCTGCACCTTCTTCACCCCATACCCCTTCTCCTCCAAGACCTTCAAATCCCTCGCCAACGTCCCCGGATTACAGCTCACATACACAATCCTTTCCGGCGCCATCCTAACCATACAATCCAGCAGCTCCTCATCGCACCCCTTCCTAGGCGGATCCACCACAATCACATCTGCACAAGCTCCTTCCTCCGCATACATCCTAGGCAAAACCTCTTCCGCCTTCCCAACAAAAAACGCCGCATTCTCAATCCCATTAATCCCCGCATTCACCTTCGCATCCTCAATCGCCTGCGGCACAATCTCAACCCCATAAACAAATTTCGCCTTCTCAGCCAAAAACAAAGAAATCGTCCCAATCCCGCAATACAAATCCCAAACCACCTTATCTTTACTAAGACCAGCAAACTCCAGCACCTTCCCATACAAAACTTCCGTCTGCCCCGGATTCACCTGATAAAAAGACAGTGGTGATATCTGAAACTTAACCTTGCCAATATAATCCGTAATATACCCCGGACCATACAGACTAACAACCTCATCCCCTAAAATAATATTACTTTTCGCTCTATTAACATTAAAGCTAATACTCGTCATCCCCTCGATGCTAAGAAGCCTTGCAACCAAATCATCCCCTGCCGGCAGCCTCGTCCCATTAATAACAAGGCAGACCATAATCTCCCCAGTGCGCTTCCCCACCCTTGTCAAAATGTGCCGTACCAGCCCCTCATGCTTCCCTTCATCATAAGGCAAAACGCCATTTTCCTGCATCCAGTTTTTAACAACCTCAATAATCACCTCATTAACCGGTGCCTGTATACAACAATGCTTAATATCTATAATAGAATGCGTTCTCTTCGCATAAAACCCAGCTATAACCCGTCCGTCCTTCGACATGCCAACCGGAAACTGTGCTTTATTCCGATAATAATAAGGCTCCTCCATACCAATAATAGGGAGCATCTTAAAATCCTTCAGCTTCCCGACCCTCTCCAATAAATTTCTAATCTTGTTTTCTTTATAACGAAGCTGTTCATCATAATCCGAATGCTGAAGCTGGCAGCCCCCGCACACACCTGCATGCTCGCACCTAGGCTCAACTCTGTATGGAGAAGGCTTGATAATCCTCTGTAAGCGCCCATATCCATAAGATTTCTTCGTCTTAATAACCTTAACCTCAATCTCGTCCCCAATCAAAGCATCCTTCACAAACAGAGTATACCCATCAATCTTGCCGATGCCTTCTCCGTCTTCCCCAATATCATCTATTTTCATTGTATAAATTTGATTTTTTTTAATTTCCATATATAAGCTCCACAATCATTCGTTTTTAATCTCTAAAACGAGATATCCCTATTATATAATGATACTCTTAATAAAATCAATAGCATATGTCGCTATAAAAACGGCGCCGCCACACATAAAATGGCCTCGCATGCAAATGTATCGACATGCGAGGCCTATAAGGAGAATATGAAGAAGCTAGAATATGACAACATTATACGAACAAAATTATATGAATTTTTATGATTTTTTTCTTTTTTTCCCTTTTGACCCAATAATGCTCTGTAGCACTATAAAGAAGCAAAGCAGAGCTGCCACTGCAATTCTCACCCACCAGCTCGACAATGTTCCCTGGGTCGTAATCAAGCTATTAATCGTTCCTTTGATCATAACCCCAAACAGCGTGCCAATAGGATTGCCGACGCCACCGCTCAACATTGTTCCGCCGATAACAGAAGCGGAAATCGCATCCATTTCAAGTCCTTTAGCCTGTTCGACAAACCCAGCTCCGGTATTCAAGCAGAAGAGAAATCCTCCTAGTCCGGCCAAGAATCCTGAGATAATATAAGCTACAAACTTTGTGCGCTTCACATTAAGCCCCATCATCATGGCACTTTGATCATTTCCGCCAATAGCATAGAGCGAACGGCCGAATTTAGTATATCTAAGCATCATGAACACAACCACTAAAGCAAGGAGCGCAACGATGACTGTCGGGTAGATGTACGCCGCTTGGAAAATCCCTTTTTTATTGACCGTGCCGATCGGCAGTGAGATTTTGAATTGAGCCCATGACAGAAAGGTTGTATTTTTAATCGAAATCATTTCCGTACTGATAATCGCTGTCATGCCCCGACCAAAGAACATGCCTGCCAGGGTGACAATAAAGGGCTGTATCTTTAAGTAGGAAACCAGAAATCCCTGAACGATGCCGAAGGCAAGCCCAATGCCTAATGAAAGGGCGAGCGCCATATATACGCTTGCGCCGCTTTTTTCCATGGAATAAGCTGACGCCATGCATACCAGGGCGGTAACGGAGCCTACCGAAATATCTATGCCGCCGGTAATCATGACAATCGTCAAACCCAGTGAGATGACAATTAAACCGGCATTATCAATCAAGAGGTTGCAAAACATTTGCGGCTTGCTAAAGCCTTTATCAGCCAGCAGGATCATGCCTGCCACGTACATCACTATAAACAGGCCAATCGTAATAAGGAGAAGAAATGTGGTGCTGCTTAATGTTTTTTTCTGTGAGACCTTCGGTTGCAATTTGTCACTCATTATTGCACCTCCTTATTAAGGGCGCTGCCGCCGTGCCCGGTATTCTTTGTTCTTAAGTTTTTGATGAAGCTGCGGAACACTTCACTTTGCAGGGTGACAATGATGATAACGACGACGGCTTTGTAAACCGGCAGCTGGTCTGCCTTGACATCCATCGCATAGAGCGTTGTGCTAAGTGCCTGGATGGTGTATGCGCCAATGATGGATCCTGCCAGGTTAAACTTACCGCCGCTTAATAGATTTCCGCCTAATGCGACGGCTAAAATGGCATCCATTTCCAGATTCAAGCCAATGTTGTTGGCATCTGCCGAGTAGATTCTGCTGGAATTGACTAAGCCTGCGATGCCTGCCAAAACGCCGCAGATAACGTATACTATAAAGATGATTTTGGTAGAATTAAGGCCTACCAGGCGTGATGCATTACTGTTGATTCCGACGCTTTCGATATAAAGCCCCAGTGTGGTGAATTTAAATAGCAGCGCAATGATCACAGCGGCGGCGATTGCCACGAATATGGGGGTCGGAACCGGACAGCCCGGGATATATCCGCCTAGTATTTTATAGGAATCGACACGTATATATGTAATTTGGCCTTTTGTGACCAGCTGGGCAATACCTCGTCCTGCCGTGTAGAGAATGAGGGTCGCCACCATTGGCTGAATATGCATCTTTGCGACTAAGAAACCGTTTAGCGCGCCACAGGCGGCGGCGACAACGAGGGCAGTCAGCATGGCAAGAAGCAGTGAATTCTGAAATCCCGTAACAGATGCTTCGCCACCAGAAAGGATTTGGCAGCAAACTGCGGCGGCGACGGCCATGGTTGCGCCAACGCTGATGTCCTGGCCCTTTGAAGCAGCAGTCACTAAGGTCATGCCTAATGCCAGGATGACCAGCTCTGAGCCTCTGTTGATTACATCGATGACATATCCATATAAAACACCGTTATTTATCGATATCTCAAAAAAGTTAGGCGTTTTGATGACGTTGACGACTAAAACGATGAGGAGGCACATGATTGGGAAGAACAAATGGCTTATGGTGATTTTTTTTAATTTATTTTTAAGACTCATGATGACCCTCCCCACCGGCAATTGTTTGCATGATTGTATCCTGGTTCAGCTCATCTTGATTAAGCTCTCCAACTTTTTGCCCGTCACGCATGACGATCATCCGTGAACATACACGGAGCATTTCTTCAATTTCTGAAGAGATGAATGTGATGCTCATTCCTTCTCCGGCCAATCGCAGGACTAATTTCTGGATTTCTGTTTTTGTGCCCACATCAATGCCTCTGGTCGGCTCATCAAGAATCAGGTATTCCGGGTTCGTCAAAAGCCATCGTCCGATAATAACCTTTTGCTGGTTGCCGCCGGAAAGGCTCTTGATGGGCGTTTCGCGACTTGCCGTTTTAATTTGAAGCAAATCTATGTATTGATCAGCAAACTCCTCCATCTCTTTCCTTGACATCGGCTTAAGCAATCCGCGTTTTGCCTGAAGGGCAATGATAATATTCTCCCGCACTGATAAATCGGCAATAATACCATCTCGTTTACGGTCCTCAGGTAAATATGCCATCCCTTTTTTGATGGCATCAAGGGGAGTGTTGATTTTAGTTTCCTGATGATTAATTTTCAGTGTTCCGCTGTCTGGCTTATCGGCGCCATATATGGCCCTGACAAGCTCACTTCTGCCTGAACCAAGCAGACCTGTCAGACCGACGACCTCACCTTTATAAAGCTTTAAGTCAAATGGTTTTATTTTACCTACGCAGCCAAGCTTTTGGGCAGTGATGAAAGCATCGCCCTCCTCGACATCTTGGATAGATGCATCCGACTTAAGACTTGCCAGATCGTCAAATTCTTTGCCCATCATCTTGGCTACAAGCTGAACTCTGGGCAGCTCACTGACTAAATATTCTCCGACCAGCTCGCCGTTACGAAGAACAGTGATTTTGTCACAAACTTCATAGACCTGCTCTAAAAAGTGAGTGACAAAGACAATCCCTACATTTTGCTTTTTCAGCTGTCTCATTAGGGTAAAAAGCTTGCCTACTTCATCATCATCAAGCGATGATGTGGGTTCGTCTAAAATCAAAACCTTGCACTGCATATCGATGGCTCGCGCAATTGCGATCATCTGCTGGATGGCAATGGAGCAGTCGTCAAGCTGGGATGTGGGTGAAACGGCGATGCTCAAGCTGCTTAACAGCTCTCCCGCTAATCTATTCATTGTTTTCCAGTCGATCATGCCCAATTTCCTGGGCTCTCTTCCTATATATAAATTCTCCGCAACCGTCAGATTGGGACACAGGCTGATTTCCTGATAAACAGTACTTATGCCATTTCCCTGGGCTTCCTGAGGCGAATGGTTAACAATCGACGTATCCTGAAGCTTTATTTCACCGGCGTCCATTGAATAGACACCTGTTAAGGCTTTGATAAGCGTCGACTTCCCAGCTCCATTTTCACCCATCAGGGCGTGTATTTCTCCTTGACGTAAAGTAAAATCAACTTGATTCAGCGCTTTTACTCCTGGAAATGATTTACATATGCCACGCATCGTTAAAATAACTTCCTGCATGATCTACGTCACCTTCTTTCTATGATTCAAATCCTTCTGCTAAAAAACGGTGCGAAGTCTTCCGGGTACCCCGCACCGCTTTTATTGTCTTGTATTGAGTTGGCCGATACCTACGGCTTAATAAGCGCGAGCGTCAAGATCCGCTTGGGTAAATGTAGCTGCGTCAAAAGCTGCTTCTTCGACATAGTTAAGCTTTTCTGGTGTTCCACCGCTTTCAAGCATTTCTATTAATTCTGCGACACGTGGTCCATGTAAGGGGTTACACTCAACATTAAAGTTGATTTTGCCTTCTAGCACCATCTCAAGACCTGCATGGGTAGCATCAAAGGAAATAACGGTGATGTCGCCATCAACGCCAACTGTTTTTCCAGCTGCTTCGATTGCATCAATCGCGCCAAATGCCATGTTGTCATTTTCAGCATAAACAACATCGATGTCACTGTTTTGCTTTAAGATACTCTCCATCACCTCCTGGCCTTTTGCCTGGGTAAATTCACCGGTCTGCTGGGCAACAAGATCCCAACTTTCATTAGCTTCCACGCCGGCTTCTAAGGCTTCTGTACGCCCGATTTGAGCTGATGAGCCAATCGTTCCCTGTAGATGAACGATATTGACAGTGTCAGCATCAGCAAACTTCTCTTCCATCCAAGCAACTGCTTTATCACCTTCTGCCCTGAAGTCTGAGCCGACCCAGCTTGTAAATAAGCTATCATCAGAAACATCAATCATACGGTCAACGATAATCACCGGAATGCCGGCATCCTTTGCTTCTTGAAGCACGGTGTCCCAGCCTGTCTCGGCAATTGGTGCAAGTACTATGTAGTCAACTTCCTGTTGGATAAAGTTACGGATTGCGGTGATCTGATTATCTTGCTTTTGCTGGGCATCGTCGAAAATCAATTCGTAACCATTTTCATTGGTAAAAGTAGTCTTCATCGATTCGGTGTTGGCGGTACGCCAGTCTGACTCTGCGCCAACCTGCGAGAATCCCACCGTAATCAGTGCGGTGCTTGCCGGTGCGTCTGTTTCAGCTTCCGGTGCGGTCGTTTCAGCTGACGGTGCGGCCGGAGTTGTATCAGCCGTTGTTTCAGAACCTCCATTGCCACAGCCTACTAATGAAATTCCCAAAATCAATACTAATGCTAATGCGTATAGCTTTTTCATTCTTGTTCCTCCTATTTTCAACATACTTGGTGTTTTTATTGTACAAAAAAAGCAGAATAATTTCCATGGATTTTTATATGATAAAGTTATACTTTTATACTGCTTTTTATCCCGGTCTTATTCTGCATTAAAATTATGGTAATTATTTTATGAGAAAAGTTGATTTTTTTACGAATTCACGCCCTCAATCAGCACTGTGTCACACGATGCATATGGTAATATGATTTTGACTTGGGTACCTTTTTGAATCTCACTCTTGACTTTAATGCCGTACTTTGGTCCGTGCTTTAGTTTAATTCTTTGATTGACATTCGCAAGCCCAAATCCTGCTTTTTCATTGACATCTTCCTTATTTTCAATACTTATGATGAGCTTTTCAAGCTCTTCCTTAGTCATGCCTCTGCCATTATCTTCAACGTTTAAAACGACCGTATCTTCGTTATATGCGCTGGTTATCTTTATTTTTCCTTTTCCCCGTTTATTCTTGATGCCATGATACAGGGCATTCTCGACAATTGGCTGCAGCGTCAGCTTGAGTATTTTATAATCCTCTAATTCTTTATGAATATCAATTTCGTAATCCATGATATCGCTGTAACGGAATTGCTGTATTTGAAGATAGCTGCGGATATGCGCCTCCTCTTCTTTCAGAGAAACAAAGTCAAGGCCTTTGCTTAATGAGCTTCTGAAGAAATCCGACAAATGATTGACCATCTCAACAACGCGCTTATTATCCTCCGCTTCTGCCAACCAGACAATCGCATCCAGAGTATTATATAGAAAGTGGGGGTTAATCTGCGCTTGTAAAAGCTTCAATTCCGTATCCCTTAGTTTAAGCTGCTCTTCTTTGATATCCTCAACCAATCTGCCAATCTGAACAATCATATCGTTCATGCTATCACTTAAAGTTTGGATCTCGTTAGTATGGCTTTGTTTGGCTCTGACCTCAAAATCTCCTTTGGCCACCAAATGGGTCGTTTCACACAATTGGTTGACCGGTCTGGTGATGCTATTCGAAATCAATCTTGATAATATTAAGGCAATTATAATAATGAGCAACAGCGAAATAACGCCGCTGGTCAGATAGGACTGGACATTTGCATCTGCCTGCGCACGAATAAGCTCCGTGCTTTTGATTTCATAGTAGGTATATTGACGCACATGCTCATCAAACAAAGCGGTCATCCCTTGCACGGAGTTCTCCCAAATACTTATATTTTCATCATAAAATCCACCAACCTCAACATTTTCCATAATCTGGTCAATATGCTTTTCTAAAATGTTAATATCCTTAGACACCATGGCTATTCTTGTGCGGTTTTCATCCGCCATAGTATTCTCAGTCAGCTTTTCAACATTGAGCTTCGCCTCTTCTAATAAAGCATAAACGCCCTCTTTGTCGGCATCTCGCTTGCCGATAATGATCGCATACATCTTAGTATTGATATTGCCTTCGAAATTAAGGTTCGTGTCATTAGCTAATTTAATATTATCTAAAATACGACTATAGCTGTCACTGGTGGCCTTGACTTTATAGATAGAAAAAATATTTAACACCAGCATTGGCACTATAATGGCAATGCATAAAAGCATTAACCGCAAACCCATGCTCATATTCTGACTGATATTTCTCATGAAATCCTTTACTCTATGCCGTTTCATCAGTCACCCTCCTGCTTAAGCCTTTCATTGTCACCGGCATAAGCTCCGCTCCGATAATCCTTCGGTGTTAAGCCCTGTGTCTTCTTAAACATGAAGCTAAAGTAATGGGGATCCTTATAACCCACCTGGTAGCCGATCTCAGAAGCCCTCATATTAGTGCATTTCAACAGCTCCCTCGCCTTCGCCATCCGAACCTGAGTCAAATACTCACTAAAGGTCTGTCCTTCCTCCTGGCTGAAAATCGTACTAAAATGACTCGGGCTGACATTCACCGCACAGGCCGCCGCATTTAATGAAATGTCTTCTTTGGCGTAATTCTCATGAATATATGCCTTTGCCACTTCAATCAGTTTTCGGTATTTCTTAGTAGATACACTCTCACGCAGCATGAGCACTTGGATCAGCAAGTATTTTAAATATTCGGTAGTTTTCACAGCAGAGCCTACGACATCATTCATCTTGCCCTGATCCTGACTGATATCCTCGATGCTATCCCCACTATATCCTAATTTCTTGGCAAAACGCAGGACTGTAAAATAGAAATCTATGACCAGGTATTGGCGGAACATATAAGAATTAAATGCCGACTCTCCAATTCCTTTTAAATATTCATCGATAAATACAGAAACCTCACTCTGATCCCCATTTGTCATGAAATTGCCGACAATTCTTTCATCTAGCTGTTTAACATCAATTTCCGATAATGCAATGTTGCCCGGATGAAATATGGATTGATAAGAATCTAGGCGGTTAGCCAAAACCACTTGGTTCGGCTGGAGCACATGCCGATATGCTAACGCCCTGTTGGCTTCATTAAATGACTTAGGGAGCTCACCGATCTCGGTGACCGGAATGCCTACGGCAACAAAATAATTGATACCTTCATGGTTCTTAACACAAATAAGTATCCTTTCGACAGCTTCTTCCTGAAGTCTTTTAAGCTCACTTGGATCATTTCCCTTAATTAATAGCGCGCTGCCGATAATTAAGTGGTCATAATATTGATATATAGGATGGTTTTCAAAGCGAAGCGCCAGCTCCTTTTCGGCATTCAACAGGCTTTCGCTATATTCCTTATAATCCTGCTCCTGACAAAAGAGCTTCAGCAAAATGATATTATAGCAATTCGCTCTCAGATCCATCATCAAACGATTGCTTTTTTCAGTGATTTCAGCTGTATCCATCTCCTTGGTGCACAGCTCCATGAAAAATTGCTTTTTCAGATTAATCACATTTTCTTCCATGCCGCGCTTATATTGGTTGATGCTCTCTTCCTCCGCCCTTTCCCGATAGATCATCTCGCCGACTTTATCAAGGGCATCCATGAGCATTTTAGAACCGACGGGCTTTAGTAAATAATCGGTCACTCCGATATTGAGTGCCTCTTTGGCATAAGTGAATTCGCCATAGCCGCTTAAGATGATGATTTTCACCTTAGGCATCTCCTTTTTAATTGCCCTAGCAAGCTTAAGGCCATCCATAAAGGGCATCTTGATATCGGTAATGACAATATCCGGCTGCAGCTTGATAATCATTGGGAGCGCCAGCTCCCCGTCTCCGGCATCACCACAAAGCTCGAAACCATATAGCTCCCAATCAATGCTTTTTTTAATATTTTCTCTGATGACAAGCTCATCTTCAACAAGAAATATCTTGAGCAAATGCTTCATCTCCTTATATTCATGATTCGTTCTTTGAAAACTCCGATGATTTCTTCATGCAAGCTTTCATGGCTTCAATCACGCTGCTTCTAAATCCTTGTTTTTCCAATATGCGGGTGGCCTCAATGGTCGTCCCCCCCGGAGAGCATACCATGTCCTTAAGCTCCCCCGGATGCCTGCCGGTCTCTAAAACCATCTTAGCGCTGCCGGCTACCGCCTGCGCTGCAAAGGTATAAGCCTGGCTTCTTGCTATCCCGCCTAAAACAGCGGCGTCCGCCATCGCTTCAATTAATATAAAGACATAAGCCGGTGCGCTTCCACTAACCGCTACCACCGCATCCATCAGTGCCTCATCGACAATCTCGGTCTTCCCAAAGCTGGCGAACAGATCACATACATCAGCCAGTTCTTCATCGGTAACCAAATGATTCCGGCAGATCCCCGTCATCCCCTCGCCAATTAGCGCCGGTGTATTGGGCATTGTCCTGATGAGCTTAGGCGCTTTATTAAACATGCCGCTTAACTGCTTAGTCGTGATTCCCGGTGCAATCGTGACGATGACTGTACCGTCTGAAACATCGCCGCGCACTTCACGGATAACCGCTTCATAATATTGCGGCTTCACAGATAAAATAAGGATCTCACAAGACATGGCGACATCCCGGTTGCTGCTTGTCGTATGAATGCCATAACCTTCCTGCGCATTTGCCATTGAAGCTGCGCTAACATCTGATGCAATGATCTCCTCAGGCTTTAACAAGCCACTCTTGATGATGCCGCCCATCATCGCCACGGCCATATTGCCACACCCGATAAATCCAAATCTATACTTCACTTGATCCTAAACCGCCTTTCTATTGTTTTGATGTTTTTCGTATATTGGTTTCCAGCAGCCGGTTATATCCAAGCCATGCCAGGCTATCCTCTGCCCCTAATAATATCTCTGTCATTGTCTCCATCTTGGCATCGGTATTATCCGCCAAATTAAGCGCCATCGCTTCTACCAGTGCCGGTTTCTTCGGGGAGCCGTACTCAAGCTCGCCATGGTGGGACAAGATACAATGCTTTAATTCGGTTTCCAACACCTCGGGGAAACCGATGATTTCCTTAATTCTGTCATGGAGCATCGTCGCTCCGATAATAATATGCCCGATCAATTGGCCTTCATCGGTGTAGTCATTTTCCGGGAATACAGACAACTCCTTCGTCTTCCCAATATCATGGAACAATGCGGCGGTTATGAGCAAATCCTTATTAATAATCGGGTATCTGCTGCTAAAAAAATCACACAGCTTTACAACGCTTAGGGTATGCTCTAACAATCCTCCGACAAAGCCATGATGCACGCTCTTAGCGGCGGAATGGCCTTTAAAGCTCTTAATGAAGCTCTTATCCTCCATAAAAAAACTTACCGCCAATGCCTTTAAATAAGGCTCTTCAATATGATGGACATAGCTTAGCAGCTCCTGATACATCGTGTCGATATTATATCTGCTGATAGGCATATAATCAGCTTCATTATATTCCATCTCCTGGACCTTGCGGATGCGCCTCGCACTCAATTGAAGCGTTCCCTGAAAGCTGGTCACCTGGCCGTCCACCTTAATAAAATCCATGGCTTCAAAATGCTCTATGCCATTGGATAATTCCCATACCTTAGTATCAATGGTGCCGGTTTTATCCTGCAAGATGATTGAATAGTAGCTCTTACCTGCCTTCGTCTTCATCACTTGCTTGCTTTTACATAAATATATATCGGATATGCTCTCGCCTTCTCTAAAATCAATGATATACTTCATTTTTACCTTCTCTTTCTAATTAGGTTATAATTCATTTTATTATACAGCAAGTCTTGAAAATTTACCATAGATTTTTACGCAAGAATAGGTTAGAATAAAGAAAGTCAACAGATTAGCGAAATTAAGGTGAATAATAATGAATACAAAATCTTTAAAAACATTGGAATATCATAAAATAATCGAACAGCTGACCGAGCACGCCTCCTCCCCCATGGGTAAAGAGCTTTGCCGCCAGCTGATCCCCTCGTTTAACTGCGCAGAGATCAGTAAAGCACAGAAGGAAACCTCCGATGCCCTAACCCGCATTTTTGCCAAGGGATCTATTTCTTTTTCAGGCCTCAAAGATATTAGGGGCTCCCTTCTAAGGCTTCGGGTCGGCTCTACAATTGGCATCACAGAGCTATTGCAGGTCTCCTCGCTTTTAGATGTGGCGCTTAGGGTCAAGCAATATGCCAGGAGTGAGAATGATGAGGCGTCGCCAGATTCGCTGACTGGCTTGTTTTTAGTGATTGAGCCATTATCCCCCCTCAATCATGAAATCCGCCGCTGCATCATCTCCGAGGAGGAGATCGCAGATGACGCCAGCCCTGCCCTTAAGTCAATCCGACGTAATATTAAGTTAACCAATGAACGCATACACCAGCAACTAAACACTATGGTCAATTCGCAGAGTATCGGCTCTAAGTTACAGGACAATATTGTGACCATGCGTAATGGACGCTATTGTTTGCCGGTCAAGGTCGAGTATAAAAACCAGGTGCAGGGAATGGTTCATGACCAATCCTCCTCCGGGTCGACTTTATTTATTGAGCCCATGGCTGTTGTCAAGCTTAACAACGACCTGCGTGAACTCTCTGGGAAGGAAAAGGAAGAAATCGATCGAATATTAGCGGCATTAAGCAACCTTGCCGCAGAGCATACTGAGACCTTACAGCAGAATTTCTCAGTATTAACAGAACTAGACTTTATATTTGCAAAAGCTAGTTTGTCCCGTTCATATAACGGCAGCGAGCCGCAATTTAATGAAGATGGCTATATTAATATTAAGAAGGGGCGCCATCCCCTGCTGGATAAGAAAAAGGTCGTTCCGATAGATATTATCATGGGCAAGGACTACAAGCTCCTGATTATCACAGGTCCTAACACCGGAGGTAAAACCGTTTCTCTGAAGACGGTGGGGCTTTTCACATTGATGGGGCAGGCAGGTCTTCATATCCCGGCTTTTGATAAGTCCATGCTGGCCATTTTTGAGAATGTCTATTCTGATATCGGCGATGAGCAGAGCATTGAGCAAAGCCTGAGCACATTTTCCTCCCACATGACCAATATTGTGAGCATCATTCAGGAATCCAATAATAAGTCACTGGTTCTTCTAGATGAACTATGTGCCGGCACAGACCCTACCGAGGGCGCCGCTCTGGCCATTGCCATACTTAAGAACTTTTTAATCCGCGCAGTAAGCGTCTTGGCAACCACCCATTATAGCGAGCTGAAGGTATTTGCGCTTTCTACAAAAGGCGCCTGTAACGCCAGCTGTGAATTTGATGTTGCCACCTTAAGCCCGACATACCGGCTATTAATCGGCGTTCCCGGGAAAAGCAACGCTTTTGCCATTTCCGGAAAGCTTGGCCTTCCGCAATTCATCATTGAGGATGCGAAGAAGAATATTGATATCGCCGATCAAAACTTCGAAGACCTGCTGTCTAATTTGGAGATCAGCCGTAAAACGATTGAAAGTGAGCAGGAAGCTATTAATGCCTATAAGAAGGAAGTCGCCGCCCTTAAGGAAAAGCTGGAAGTTAAGCAGGAGAATATTTCAAAGCAAAGAGAACGGATTCTTAAAGAAGCCAACGAGCAAGCAAGCACTATTTTGCAGGAAGCGAAGGACTTTGCTGATCAGACTATTCGAAATGTCAATAAGCTAATGACCGAAGGGGTCGATGCGAAGGCACTAGAAAAGCAACGGAGCTTAGTCAGGGAGAAATTAAGCGCAACCCAAGAGACGGTTTCTCAAAAAGTCGTTCCCCATGGCAAGGCGCTAAAATCATCAGATATCAAACTAGGATACAAGGTCAAGGTGCTGAGTATGAATATCGATGGAATTATTACGGCTCTTCCGAATGCAAAGGGCGAGGTTGCCGTCCGTATGGGCATTCTCACCTCTCATGTGAAACTAAGTGACCTTGAATTAATTGACGAAGACACCATTAAAGCGCCGATCCTTAACAAATCAGGGGCAGGAAAGATTAAGATGTCTAAAAGCACAGATATCAGCACAAGCATTAATATCATCGGTAAAACAGTAGATGAGGCCCTCCCGGAAGTTGATAAGTATTTAGATGACGCATATCTGGCGCATTTGCCTCAGGTAACGGTGATCCACGGGCGCGGCACCGGCGCGCTTAAGAATGCTGTGCATCAGCATCTTAGAAAGAATAAATATGTTAAATCTTACCGTCTGGGCACATTTGGAGAAGGAGAGGCGGGCGTAACGATTGTCGAATTTGAGGACTAAGGGATGGCACAACTTGCATGAGTTGTGCCATTCCGATTGATTAGACCCTCTTATTTCAAGTACTTATGCCCCTTCTTCGACTGCCTGTGACTGCTTCTTACTAAAGACTGTTGTTTTCAGGAAGATAATCAGAAGCACTGCGGCAATGAGGCCGCCTAAGCCATAGGCAAGGGAAAGCTTTCCAGCTTTCATTAAGCCTATACATTCAGGCGCTGCCAGAAAATATGTAGCGCTGACCGCCGACATAAACGTTGCCGGTATGACCGTGATTATGTAAGCTTTCTTCTTCTGCCATAAATATACCGATGCCGCCCACAAAGCAATCATCGCCAGCGTCTGATTACTCCAGGAGAAGTATCTCCACACAACAGAATAATCAATGAATCCACCGACGATCGCCCCAAATCCAAGAATCGGAACGGTCAGCAGCAATCTATTTTTGACACTCTTCTGCTCTTTGCCCATCGCATCTGCAATCGTTAAACGGGCACTTCTAAAGGCAGTATCGCCTGATGAAATCGGACAGGCAATGACCCCGATCATAGCTAAAATGCCGCCAACAGGTCCTAATAATGTCATGCATATTTCATAAACCGCACCATTAGGTCCGATATTAGGATCTGATAAAACCGCACTAAGACCACCGGTTGATTCGTAAAATGCCACTCCTGCGGCCGCCCATACTAAAGCTATAACGCCTTCGGAAATCATTGCGCCATAAAATATCCTGCGCCCACCCCTTTCACTCTTAAGACACCTGGCCATCATTGGAGACTGGGTTGCATGAAAACCCGAAATAGCGCCACAGGCCACCGTAATAAACATAAACGGCCAAATCGGCATCTCCTTAGGGTGTAAGTTGGCAAGCTGTAATTCTGGTATATGATACCCTTTAATCATAAGTCCCGCACCAACACCGACTGCCATGATAATTAAGCAAGCGCCGAAAAACGGGTATATTTTACCAATAAGCTTGTCAATAGGGAGCAATGTTGCAAGAAAATAGTAAATCAACACAACAACTAGCCAGAAGTTTTTATTTAAGCTTTCAGGCGTCAGCATCGCTAGTAATGCTGATGGTCCTACCGCAAAAACGGTTCCCACCATCAACAGCAAAAATACGGAGAACACACGCATGACCTGCTTCATTCCCCCGCCCAGATACTTGCCGACAATTTCTGAAATGGAGCCGCCGCCATTACGCATAGAAAGCATGCCTGTCATATAATCATGCACTGCGCCGGCAAAGATAGAGCCAAAAACAATCCAAAGAAAAACCACCGGTCCCCAAAGGGCGCCCATTATTGCGCCTGTAATCGGGCCTAAACCGGCGATATTCAGCAATTGGATTAAAAAGATCTTTTTATTGCTCATCGGAACATAATCAACCCCATCTTCCTTTGTAATTGCAGGAGTCGGGCGATCATCGGAATTAAAGATCTTATCGACGATCCTGCCGTAAATAAAATACCCCATTAATAATAGAATAATACTGATAAGAAACGTAACCATAAGCCATTTCCTCCTCCTCATTTTTTAATATGATTCTATCTGATTTTATGTCATAAGGAAATGGTTTATGAAGGATATGCCGATTTTTATGCGCCAAATGCCTTTTTCGACGTCTCAATAACAGCCACCTACACATCAAAAATTTCTTTAAACGGCTTGACCTGCTTCCTGCTAAGAGGCAGGCTTATTTTCTCAAATCCACGCAGCTTGATATTATAGGCGCCATTAGTCCATGGCGTTAACTCACAAACGTAATTCAGGTTAATGATAAAGCTTTTATGCACACGGAAAAAATGCCTGTTCTCCAACTTCTTTTCATAATAACCAAGGCATTGATGGCTGGCATACGCTCCCTCTTTCGTATAAATAATACAGTGTCGGTCTCTGCTTTCTAAATAGGCGATATCATCGATATTGAGCAAAACCACTTTTTTGTCTGTGGATACAATTAGCTTTTGAATAGTTTCCGGCGCTTGAGTGGGCGCAGCCGCCGCTTTAACCTTGTTGAGGCAGTTTCTCACCCGCTCCGGATCAAACGGCTTCATAATATAATCTGTCACCTCCATATCAAAGGCCTTAACCGCATATTTATCATAAGCCGTCGCAAATACAATCTTTACATCCGGCTGTTTATGCTTCAATATTTCCGAAAGCGATGTACCTGATATTTCGCCTAAATGAATGTCGACAAATGCCACATCAAAGGAAATGCCTTTCGCAAATAACTCGATTGCCTCGACGCCACTCGCCGCTTCATAAAGAGTGGCCTCCGGCAGGTACTGTTTTATCAAAAATCCCAGCTCATTTCGGCTTGGGTATTCATCATCAATTAACACAATCTTCATACGATTCCCCCCTGCCCCCTGCTCATATTTGGTATCCGTACTGTAACCAAAGTGCCTTTCCTTTGAGTCTTAATGCGCAAGCCATATTCCTCCCCATAAGTACTCTTAAGCCGTTGGTGAACATTATTAAGTCCCACCGAGCCAGACTTAATATTATTGCTCATTAATTGGTTAATCACTTCGTCTGGTATGCCGACCCCATCGTCACTAATCGTAATCAACGTATCTATCTCATTTTCTGTAGCTTCAATCATGATTTTACCACCACCATTTTTAATGCACCCATGCTTCACGGCATTTTCAACCAAGGGCTGCAAAATCAAGCTGGGCAGCATACACGACAACCCCTCGGGGATTTTTTCCACAATTTTAAGCTTATCTTCAAAACGAGCCTTTTCCAACTCTAGATAAGCATGAACATGGCGCATTTCGTCATAAATATCTATCCGCTCTCCATTCGTATTCAATGTATTGCGGAAATAATTGCTAAGCTCCAACAACAATTCCCTGGCGCGATTTGGTTTTTCCCGACAAAACATTGTAATTGTCGACAAGGCATTGAATAGAAAGTGGGGATTGATTTGGCTTTGCAGTGCCGCTAGCTCCGCTTTTTTTAGAAGCTTTTTTTGATTTTCTAATTGCGCAAGCTCCAGCTGGGTTGAAAACAGCTTGGCTAAGCCTTGCACGAATTCACATTCTATTTCTAAAAGACGTTTAGATTTGCATGTCTTAAGAGCCAATGTCCCAATCACTTCATTTTCCCTTTGTATCAATGGCGCGCAAACTATATTTTTCTCTTTTTCCACCTTTGCGCTGCTTAAAACCAGGCGGGCAATCGGAGGGAACTCCTTCTCTAGATCAGAATAACCGGCATAGCTTAAAACGGATACCCGATCCGTGATGAAGCCTCCCGATACACCGGATTTATTTACCACCAGTTGAATGACCTGATTTAAATCATTTACTGATGATAATCCTTTTCGCAAATAGGGCAATGACTCGTCCGCAATATTTAATACCAGACGGATACGGTCTGCCGCAAGTCGATCCTGCTCAATGAATACCGATTCAAAAACCCTAATAAAAAGCACCAAACCAATGGCATTAAGTGTAATCATTGGCATGGCAATGATTTTAATCAGCTCAAATGCCTTATCAAACGGGGCTGCCAGCCATAAAACAATTCCCATGTGAATCATTTCTACGACTACTGTCAAAAGACCGATAAAGAACCATTGATTTTTCATACGCTTAATCTTTCTTGCGCACAAATCGCCAATTAAGCCCGCTGCCACCGTAGAAATGGCACATGCGGCGGCAGTGAAGCCGCCCGCATCAATGGCATATCGGTGAATCCCAGCAATAAGCCCGGCGGCTGTCCCAACGAAAGGCCCGCCGATGATTCCCCCAGCCAGTACGCCAACCACGCGTGCATTAGCAATCGCGCCATGAACCGGAATACCTAAATAAGTCGCTACAATTCCAACGACACCAAAAACAACAGACATAATCGCCTTCTTGCACAGGCTATTATCATCCGAACTCACAAAATCCTTAACAATTTTAAGCTTTGTCAATAGATATGCAATATAAACCAATATAGCTATGTCTGTTAGTATATCTCTAATAAGTGCAAGCACCTATCTTTCTCCTCTCCATTCCAACAAATGCAGTTCCCCTTCAAGCTCCATCTGTTGAAAGCTTTGCTGTCTCAAAGCTTCATAAAGCACAATCGCTGCTGAGTTCGATAAATTTAAGGAACGAATCGCTTTACGCATCGGAATGCGGATGCACGTTTCTTCATAATCAATTAAAATCTCCTCCGGAATCCCGGCGCTCTCCTTACCAAACATAATATAGCAATCTTTTGGATAAACGATCTGTGAATACACATGCTTCGCCTTCGTCGTTGCCAGATAAAGCTTGTCCGCTGCATCTTCATTCCGCTTTAAAAAATCCTCAAAGCAATCATAAATAGTCACATCTAAATGCTCCCAGTAATCAAGTCCTGCCCGTTTAAGCGATTTTTCATTAATCCTAAATCCCATCGGTCCAATCAAATGAAGGCGCGCTCCTGCGGCTACACAGGTGCGTCCAATATTCCCTGTATTTGCCGGCATCTCCGGCTCTAATAAAACAATGTTAACCATTCCTTATACTCCTGCGCATCCTACCTTGGATGTTTCTTTATGTATGCCACAAACCTGGCTATCCTGTCAGTCGCCTCTTTTAACTCCTCCAAGGAATAAGCATAAGAGACTCGTAAGTACCCTTCGCCGCAATCTCCAAACGCATTTCCCGGTACGACCGCCACCTTTTCATGCTTTAGCAGCAAGGCGGCAAATTCATCAGAAGTCATATTCAGGCTCATGATACTTGGAAACACATAAAATGCCCCAAATGGCGTGAAGCAGTCTAGTCCCATTTTACGGAAAGCATTCACCACAAACCTTCTTCGCTGGTCATAGGACTCACGCATCTCCTGGACATATTTATCGCCATTTTTAAGTGCCTCAACGGCAGCATACTGACTTGTCGTCGGGGCAGACATAATCGCATATTGGTGGATTTTAAGCATCTGCTCGATAATCTCTTTGGGACCACAGGCATATCCCAGCCGCCACCCGGTCATTGCAAAGCCTTTAGAAAAGCCATTGATTAGAACAGTCCGCTCTTTCATTTCCGGAAACGATGCAATCGATACGTGCTCGCTGCCATATGTCAGCTCACTATATATTTCATCAGACATCACATAAATATCGTGCTTAAGACAGACCTCTTTAATATCCTCTAAATCAGATCTGCCCATCACCCCGCCTGTGGGATTATTCGGAAATGGCAAGATGAGTACCTTAGTTCTTGGCGTAATGGCATTCTCAAGCTCTTCCTTGGTCAGCTTAAACTCATTCTTGGCTTTAAGGTCAATAATGACCGGAATGCCATCGGCCATCACGACACACGGCTCATAAGCCACGAAGCAAGGCTGCGGAATAAGCACCTCATCACCAGGATTTATCATGGCGCGAAGTCCGACATCAATCGCCTCTGAGCCGCCTACGGTAACAATTATCTCATCCTCAGGGTGATAAGCCACATTACATTTTCGGTTCAAATATGCGCTGATTTCTTCCCTTAATTCTTTTAAACCAGCGTTAGACGTATAAAAAGTCCGCCCTCTTTCCAAGGAATAAATACCTTCCTCCCGGATACTCCATGGCGTGTCAAAATCCGGCTCTCCTACGCCAAGTGAGATAACTTCCGGGTCATTCATCTCCAAAACGATATCAAAGAACTTTCTGATCCCCGATGGTTTTAAATTTACAACTTTTTTTGACAATGGAATACTCAAGGCGTAATCAACATCCTTTCTCTTGTGGATTCCGAAACAAGGATCGTCCCATGATCCTTATATTTCTTCAATACAAAATGGGTGGCGGTGCTTAAAACAGCTTCTAGCGGCGATAGCTTAGAGGATACAAAGCTAGCCACCTCCTGCAGGGTCTTCCCTTCAAGAATAACCGTAAGATCAAACCCGCCCGACATTAAATAGACCGCATTGACTTCATCAAAGTTATAAATCCTCGAGGCAATCTTATCAAATCCAAGACCGCGCTGCGGTGTTACTTTAACCTCAATTAAAGCAGTCACCTTCTCTTTAGTCGTATTGCTCCAATTGATAATCGTATGATAGCCGCAGATTACCTTATCACGCTCCATCTCATAAATGGCCTTTGCCACATCATCCGGCTTCTCATCAAGTGCGGCCGCTAAATCCTCAATGCTGATTTTACTGTTTTTTTCTATGATCGATAGGATTCTTTCTTTCATTTTAACCTTGTCTCCTTTCATTGCTAAATGACTTTATATATCTCGTCTGTTCTTGGGGGTTCTAAATATCTGATTTCATCATCATTAATAATGATTCGGTCATTACCTTCCATAAACTGTCCAATAACACTTGCTTCAATGCCCTGCTTACGCAAATGGTCTACGAGCAGATCGCCTTTGCCAACGGCAATCAATAATGAGCCCTCAGAAGTCATTTGATAAGGGTTGATGTTAAAATAGTTACAGATTTCAACCGTCTCCTGCTTTAACCCAATCTTCTTCAAATGGACCTTAAGCCCCATCTTGGCGGCTTCGGCAAATTCCCATAATGCTGCGAACATTCCGCCCCTAGCCGCATCATGCATTGCCGTCACGCCAAAGTCGGCTGCGGCTTTGGCATCTTTAGACACGGACAGATACTTAAGCAAGTCCTTCGCTCCTTGGATAAAGTCCCGATTGTACCTGGAAATCAATTCAGCCTCATGATCTTTCGCCAATAAATAAGTGCCCTTAATGCCTGCCCATTTTGTCATGACTATTTCTTGTCCGGCTATTATGTTTGCAGGCGAGAGCATCTGCGTTTTCTTAACCTTTCCAAGTCCGGTTATCACTAATACTGGGCAGTTGACGGCCGCCGAAACCTCCGTATGGCCGCCCATCACTTCGATGTTAAGCAACAGGCATTGCGCCTCAATCGCCTTAATGATGATCTTTAATTCAGCTTCCCTAAAACCCTCCGGAAGAAGCATCGTCTGCATGATGCCAAGCGGTGTCGCACCGCTTAAGACCAGGTTATTAACAGCCATGTGAACAGCAATTGACCCAATATCGTCAATGGCTCCTGATACCGGCGCAGTGGCAATCGTAATAATATCCTGAGACGACGCCTCTATGCCACTGTAATCGTGGCCAATACCGGGCTTTGTCAGAACTTCCTTTTGCCGCTTACGTATTTGTTTAAAAACCGAACGCTTTAAAACCGTTTCCGGTACTTTTCCTATCTTCACCTTAACTCTCCTCCTGACCGATGGTGACATGTCTGGGCACTGCCTGATAAGAGCTCCGGTTGATTAATTCTGCTGATTCAAGAACGCCATCTACATAAACATTCTTATAAAAAGCGGCGACATAGCCGGTGTGGGCACCCTGTGTAACTTCCTGATACCCTTCGGGCAAAGAAGTATTATGGGTAACAACATCTGCTCCCGGCGATAAGATCTGCTCTGTCACGCTATAAAACTCTATCGTCCGATTCGCAGGCCTTACCTCAGTGCCATAAATACTGACGGTTATCTGTGAATCATCAGCATAAGCTTCAATATATACAGGTGCATCATATTCATTCTTAAACTTATAATCCAGTGATGGATTCGATACTGTGGCATCCCCTGCCAAAGGCACATAGCTAACCGTCATTGAGTGATTTGTCCGCTCAGTCACAGTCAATTCAGCTCTTAATACGGTCTGATATAGCGTTGATGAGACCTGGCAGATCCCGCCGCCGTAGCTCTTAACCACCTTCCCTCCCGAATAGGCAGCGCCTAAATAATAACCATTCTCAGCTGAAATGGGGTTTACCTTTTCAAGATAAGAGAATTCCTCTCCGGGATATAGAATGGTTCCATTAATTTTACTGGCGGCATTTTGAATATTGGCCTTGCGATTGGAGGTCGATGAGCTATAGTTCGTTGTATATGTACCTAAGTTATCCTTAATGCCTGTCAATTGCTCACTGGTTCGCTCTGGTGGAATCACGCCAATGACCATGGCTATTTCAAGGTCTTGTCTGTGCCATTCTCCTTCAATACTGTCTTTGACAGCTTCGGTTGTCGCCGCTATATCAATCTTCCGACCGCTTTGTTCGGCGATCATCACAAATTCACCGTTCTCTCTTCTGACCGACGCATTAATGGGTTCACGGTTAATCTCACCGGAGCGCTCGTTTAATATCTGTGTCAGCGCCGCTTTATTGATCGTAAATGACAAATCAAGGTCAACGCCACTATTCCTTGCGTCTTCAAGCTCCTTATAGCGCTTAACAATATTACCCCGGCGGCCAACTAAAAGAGCCTCGCTGATAATTGTATCGGAACTTGCCGTCACGCCAAAATCGCTAAAAGTAATCGTGATGGCTTCGTCATCAACTGTTAAAATCAATTTCCCGGTATTAATATCGGCAACATAATTTTCAATCGCTTCTTCGGCTTCGGTCTTAGTCATTCCACTTAAATCGATGCCTTCAATAGACACCCCTTCAGGTATCGTATATTCATCAAGAGCCTCGATCGCATATGCCGGGAAGGATAAATAAGCCGACACCCAAAAAACAGATATGACCAAAACTAGCCGCCGCAAATACTTTCCAGATCGCATAAATCCCTCCTTAAGTGACTATACAAACGAAGCCAGGACACCTGCCAGCATTGCGAATATAATAATCCCAATGATTATTCTTGCTGCAATTTTCGAAGTATTCTTATGATTAAACATGATTATTCCTCCCTTCTTTATTCGGGAAATTAGCAGAATCTATCAGACGTGAGGCCTCGCTGCGGGTGAGCTTGCCAACGTCGCCTGTATATTCTATTTTATGATATTTTATCAATTGATTCAAGTAGGCTTTTTGCTTTACTGTAATCGGTTGCACCTTCTTAACCTTATAGCACAGCGGCTTAGGCGTAAACAAATCAGGGTGTTCATGATAATAATAGTGCCCCATGGTTTGATATATTTTAGCAGTCGCCAGGGCATCGTGATAGGCGCGGTGCGCCTTACTATTGACAATATTATATTGACGGCATAAGAATTCCAGACTCCTTGAGGGAAAGTCTTTATGTACTGTTTTCGCAATATTTAATGTGTCAATTCCTTGTTTTTCAAACCGAAGCCCATGTAAATGCGCAGTCACTTTCATAAACTTATAGTCAAACATAATATTGTGCCCGATCAGCGTATATTCCTCACAAAACTCAATAAACTCGTCAATAATCTCATTTGTAGGTCTGGCAGCGTCAACCATTGCATCTGTAATCCCTGTCAAGAGCTGAATCTCAGGCGATATAGCCTCCTTAGGTTTGATAAACTCGATAAAGCGCTCCTTCACTTTTCCATCATTAACCTTTAATGCTCCGATTTCGATAATCTCATTATTCTCCGGAGAAAGACCGGTTGTCTCCAGATCAAATGCTATGTATGTTTTTATCATATGCGCTCCTACTTCTATTCTTCACTAAAAATTGTAAATTAATCAATTATGCCTCCCTAGAAGGACAATATTCCTTTAAAAAGCATTGCCCGCATTTCGGGCGTCTGGCAACACAAATCTGACGTCCCAAGGTGATGATCTGGATATTATATAAAATCCAATGCTCCCTTGGCAAAACTCTCATCAAATCATATTCTATCTTAACCGGATCCGATTCCTTACTAAATCCAAGCTTATTTGATATCCTTTTGACATGGGTATCCACGACGATGCTCGGCAAGTCATATATATTCCCTAGGATAACATTGGCAGTTTTTCTTCCCACCCCAGCCAGACTTGTCAATTCCTCAATAGTTGACGGGATCTCGCCGCCATAATCGCTCATCAGCTTTTGGCAGCATGCAATGATATTGCGGGCTTTATTCTTATAAAATCCGGCGGAATGTATATAGCCCTCTAATTCTTTTTGATCCGCCTTTGACAATGCTTCAACCGATTGATATCTTTCAAATAACGGACCGGTTACTATATTAACTCTTTCGTCGGTACATTGTGCGCTTAATATAACGGCAATCAATAGCTGCCACGGGTACCGATGGTTTAGATAACAGATTTTCTCTGTTCCATACTGTTCATCCAATGCATTTAAAATTGCTTCTACTCTTTTATTCTCACTTAATGCCATTCTCATCACCTTTTAGTCGGATTGTTCTCCCTTCATGGTGCAAAGGGTCTCTCTTTCTGTAATCAAATAATATAAAACTGGGCTGCTTGATCGCTTCGCCAGTACTAACTGTCTGTTTAATGTCAATCATAAAGGGCTCTATATGCGTTAGGTAGCGAATTTGTTTTGTTGCTTCCTGCTCCAGGTTGCGGTAATATGCGCTAATTGCCTGCTTGAATTTCGTCTGATCAGGTGCCCAATCTGGCCGGCTCTTTAATTTCTCCCTCAAATATAAATCGTAAAGCATGATTTCCTCTAAAATATGTTCCTTATTCAACCCACTTTCATTGGAAAATTCCAACAAAATCGTGTATCGGCTGATCCTTGCATGCTTAAGGCTATTGTATCCCTTTTCTTCATAGAAGACCGACAGTGCCTGATACAAGTCAAAGGGCGTGCTAAAGAAGTGGTTTAAATAGCTCAGCGTATTTTTAAATTGGCCGGTATTATAATATATTTCAACCATAGCTTCGACAGCTTTAAGTATCAGCAGACAATCATAGCTGATCCACTTTGTCGACAGTACCTCATAAACCGGCTTTGACCAGCTTAAAAGACCATATTCCGCCTGCTTTTGGTGCATCATTGACCCCTTTAAAACCTTTAGAAATCCCAGCTGCAGCTGTTCCGGATGTAAATGATAGACCCAGTTAAAGGAGCTCTTAAAGCTCTTTAAATCTTCATAAGGAAGCCCGGCAATCAAATCAAGATGCTGATTAATGTTTTGCTGATGATGGATTCTCAAAACATTTTCTGCCAATCTGTTAAGTATTGTCTGGCGCTTGATTTCTGTAAGTGTCTTTAAATTAGTGGACTGCACCCCGATCTCAAGCTGGATCAAGCCGGGGCGTAAGCTTTCTAAAAGAAGCAGCTCCTCTTCATTGAATAAATCAGCCGCAACCTCAAAGTGAAAGTTTGTCTTCCCCTGATCCTGTTCCTTAATAAACTGCCAAATCTCAAGCGTTCTGCCATGGTCGCAATTAAAGGTCCTGTCCGTAAATTTAACCTGATGAACTTCATGGTCAATGAAAAACTTCAGTTCTTGCTTAACTAGCTTAAGATCGCGAAATCTCACCGTCCGATCAATCGATGACAAGCAATAGCTGCATGAAAACGGGCATCCTCTGCTTGATTCATAGTAGCGGATCTTATGCTGAAAATAATCAAGGTTATGGTAAGCAAAGGGAATCGAATCCAGATTAATCAATGGCCGCTTTGGATTGGTTATTAATTGACCTTTGGCATCCCTATAGGTGATGCCTTTGATCTCAGATATCGGTACGGCTTTAAAAGCTTGATGGTAATAAGCCATCAGCTGGTAAAAGGTCGCTTCTCCCTCACCATGCATGATCCCTGTTAGCTCCGGCCTTCGTTCCATCACTGCTTGGGCATCATAAGACACCTCCGGGCCTCCCAGCCATATCTTCGTTCCAGGCGATACCTGATGAAGTAATTCAACCAGAGGCCCGATAAGCTCGATATTCCATATGTAGCAGGAAAACGCAATGATATCAGCCCTTTCCTTATATATGCCCTTTAACATATCTTGAACATGATGGTTGATTGTATATTCAATAATCTGTATTGATTCCTCAAACGGCTTTGCATAAGCCTTGAGATTATATACCGCCAAATTAGAATGGATATATTTTGCATTCAATGCCACTAGAAGTGTTTTCAATCATAATCTCCCATGTACTTTTGTCATCTGTTTGTCATTATACCGCAATATCTGGCCAATATAAAGGGGGAATCTCATTTTTATCTAAAAAGGAAGCCCCTTAAGCCTTGCAGCTTTTGGAGCCTCCTTATATATTTGAAGCAGCCGATGGGAAATTGTTGTTTAACGAACCTAGTTCGTTGTGAGAAGAATCGGTTGCATATTTTTCAATATGTACCATCTTCTGCTATGGCTGCTACTCTTATAGTATATTCAAAACTTTTGTTAATGTGCCCATTTTTATTTTTCTATTCAAAGTAACCTACAGGGTCAACCGGCTGTTCATCCATGGTCAATTTAAAGTTGATATGACTTCCTTCTTCGATAAAGTATTTCGTCGGCTGCGCAACCGTAGCTATAATCTGATTCTTCTCAACCGTATCGCCAATAGCAATTGCTGCGTCCTTAATTTGTCCATAGTATGCCTTAAAATTGTTGCCCATATTAATGACTACGACTGTTCCTAATTGTGGATCCGTAAAAACGTCCTCAACTGTGCCTCCATAGGCTGCCAATACCTCGGCATTCACATTAGCACCAATGAGCACGCCTGGATTTACCTTATACTGGTCAAGTGTTTTATAATATGTGGTACTATCCATACTGTAATCTAAAATCACTTCACCATCTACCGGCCATGACAGACTCTTCGCTTCATCAAATGGTATTTTGCCGGCATCGTTGTTGACGGCGACTGCCTCTTGGGATTCTTCTGCTGCTTCTTCTACTGTTTCTTTTGCTATTTCCTCAGCTTTAGATTCTTCTATCTGTGAAAGGATATCCTGTACCACATCTGCATCATATTCGTCTGTGTAGTCTAATGATGAGCTATTATCTTTTGTTATTCCGTCTGCCTCATCATTGGCAACTGCTTTTGCATCTTCTGATTCGGAATTTCCCTTTGTAAATTCTGCTGCATTTTCAGCTACTTTGCTTTCCTCTTGACGTGTTTGAAATCCGGCTGCTCCAATTGCACCGAATAACGCTATTGCTCCAATTGCTAATGCTAAATAAAAACCATTATTTTTAAAAAATTTAGTTAATTTCCCTTTCACCTTTATCACCTCTAATCATAGTCTAGCCACAATTAAAGTTTTTATACAGGCAAAAGAAAAAAGCTTGCGTTTTGTTACTTGGACAGTACGCTAGCCTTAATCGTTGTTCCAGTATAATAATATGTTAAAATAGCTTCATAGCTACTTCCTTCCTTCGCCATCTCATTAGCGCCGAATTGGCTCAAACCAACACCGTGACCGGCGCCATGGCTGATCAAGGTTATCGTGCTGCTCTTTGCTTTGATGTCAAAGGAGCTAGACGGCAGATTCATTGCATATCGAAATTCCTCACCGGTAAATGTCCTATTCCCCATCTGAATCGACTTCACATATCCGTACGCATCCTTCTCAATAATCTGAATTGAATCGCCTAACCCCTGGGTCGGCATCTGGAAATCCTTATAGCTTTTTTGCATCAGCTGAAGACACTCTTCTAATTGATAGGTCGTTCGCACTTCGAACAACTCATAATTGACATCCTTGCTGCTATCAACCGCCTTAAGATAGGGCAGTTCGCTTCCCCAGACCTCGGCTGCATTCCTTGTGCTGCCGTTGCTGCACCGGCAATAAACCGGAGATATCAGTTGATCCTCATAGCAGATGACTTCTTCTGTCGTCTCTAAAACTGCTGTTACAATCTTTTGATATCTTTCATCATAATCTTTGCCAAAGCTTTCCTTTAATACCTCGTTATTCTTATAGCTCTGGTTTAGCTCACTGCTCTCAATACTTTTGCGCTCTCCAATAATATTCAAAGCATACGTTCTGCAAATAACTGCCTGTGCTTTTAAAGTCTCTAGTTCATAATCCGCCGGCATAGCTGCCGCCACGACACCCACCAGATACTCATCAAAATCAATCGCAATTACGTCATTACCTTCATTGACATAAACATATATCCCCGTATTAAATTGACTCTCTTCCATTTTTGTATCCTTTTCAGAGAATAAGGTTATTAAAAATGGAATACAAAACAATACGCTGAAAACCATAAAACTCCTCACCAAAGTTTTATTCATAGCATCCACACCAAAAAAGAGTCTCTTTATACTATATGTATCATCAAATTAGATATGTTTTATATCAGGCCTAAAGTTTCTCTGGCAATCATTAATTCTTCATTCGTTGCCACGACCAACACCTTCGTTTTAGAATCTGGTGCTGTAATCACTAAATCCTGGCCGCTTAGCTTATTCTTCTCATCATCAATCTCGACACCCAGATATCCAAGGTATTCACAAACGGATCTGCGGATGTAATGGCTATTCTCACCTATTCCCGCAGTGAATACAATCGCATCCACGCCATTCATCGCCGCAGCGTATGAACCGATTCTGGTCGCTACACTATAAACGAACATTTCAATTGCGCGGGTGCAGACCACATCTCCTTCGGCGCTTTTCGCCCTGATATCCCTGAAATCCACCAGCCCACCGGTCAATCCATACATTCCGGATTCCTTATTGAGCATCTCCATAATCTCGTGGATGTCCGTTCCCTCTTTCTCGACAAGATATTCCATAATAGCCGGGTCAATATCTCCCGACCTGGTTCCCATAATCAGCCCGGCAACCGGTGTGAATCCCATGCTGGTATCGACGGAGATCCCATTCTTTACAGCGCATACGCTGGCCCCGTTCCCTAAATGGCAAACGATGGTCTTTAAACTATCATATGGCTTATCTAAAATCTTGGCCGCTTCCTTTGAGACGTAGCTATGGGACGTGCCATGGAACCCATATCGCCTGATCTTATAGTCAGTATAACAGCGGTTTGGCAGCCCGTATAAATAGGCTTTCTCCGGCATCGTTTGATGGAATGCCGTGTCGAATACCGCCACCATCGGAGTTTTCGGCATAAGAGCCTTGCAGACACTAATCCCGATCAGGTTCGCAGGATTGTGCAGTGGCGCCAGTTCATTACAGTCTTCAATAGCTTTGATCACTTCATCGGTTATAACGACAGACGATGCGAACGCCTCCCCACCATGAACAGTACGGTGACCAATCGCATCGATCTCATCAAGCGAACCAATGACGCCAACAGTTTCATCAGTTAAGCTCTCCAGCACAAGCTCAATTGCGCGGCGATGATCCGGCATTAGCTCTTCTTTAATTACTTTCTCCCCGCCCTTGGGTTGGTAAACAACTCGGCCGCCGGAAATGCCAATCCTTTCACAAAGTCCCTTGGCTAATACAGCTTCCGAGGCCCCATCAATCAGCTGATACTTTAACGACGAGCTACCACAATTAATTACCAATACATTCATAAAGCAAAATACCTCCCAAAATATTCAATTTGCATAAATTTTGATAGAAACATCTGTTATTTTATTAACAATATAACAATGCATCCCATTCCTTCTCATTTGATTTTGTTCAATACTCATAAACCCCATTCATTTAAAGGTATTGTAGCACATTCCAAATCAAAGTTCTATGAGCTTACGCAAATTTAAGGTATTTTTATTCGTACAATCCCAGTTTTCTCACCTTTTTCCAGGCTTTACTAGCTTAAGCGCCAATCTTCCGGTCATTTGCGTTAATAGTATTATGACCGGCACGCACACAACTGCCAGTACTGCGAATAGCTTGACAGCTGACATTGTCAACGGCTGCAAATGTAAAAGCCCAAAAAACAAGTACACTGCTAAGCTAAAGCCGGCCGTAGCTGTCACACTGACAAATACACGCACCCAATTAAAGGGGCGGCATGCCCGGTACACAGCTAATATCCCCGCCAAGCTTGTCAGAAAATACATCACCGTTATCGCCTCGGCATGGGAAATCCCTGCTGCCGGATATATATAAGTAGTCACAATAATATTAATTAAGATTAATAACGAGAAGGGCAGTGCTCTGACAATTACCGACCTTAAAAAATGGCCATCGACCCGCTTCCGGCTTGGTTCAAAGGACAGTAAAAAAGATGGATAGCCTTCAATGACAGCGTCATAAAGCGTGATCTGAATCGGCAAAAAAGGAAAGGGCGTTAATGTAATGATGGAGAAAATTGCCAGCAGTATGGAATAAATGGTTTTGACCAGAAACACGCCGCCGAATCGGGTAATATTATTGACAACACGTCTCCCTTCCATGACAATATCCGGGATCGCCGTAAAATCCGAATCCAAAAGCACAAGCTTAGCGACCTGCCTTGCCGCATCGCTGCCGGATGCCATGGCAATACTGCAATCCGCTTCTTTTAAGGCCAAAACATCATTGACGCCATCACCGGTCATGGCAACGGTATGCCCTTCGTTCTGAAGCGCCTTGACCAGTTGGCTCTTTTGATTTGGCATCACCCGGCCAAAGATGCTGTAAGCTTTAGCTGCAGCAACTATCTCCTCCCATGAATCCACTTCCGACATGTCGATATACGATTGATACTCTGTAAGTCCAGCTTGTTTTGCAATACTTGATACCGTCAGCGGATTGTCGCCTGAAATAATCTTAACCTCCACACCCTCTTGCTTAAAAAAGGCTAATGTCTCTCTGGCATTCTTTCGGATCGGATCACTTAACTCAATCGCCGCAACAAGCTTCACCTTCGGAAGCGTCCCGTCAAGCTGCTTGTCCGAGGTATATCCTAAGCATAAAATACGCTTCCCCATCGATTCTGCTGCCGCTGCTTTAGGAGGAAGCCCAGTTCCATGGGAATTGGTTTTCGATTCTTTACCAAGAATCTTTTCAGGCGCTCCTATGACAAGTGTTCCAATATCTTCAAACGTTGCCGAGCTCCACTTCCTTTCAGATGAGAAGGGCGTCCTGTGAATCGGCTTAGAAATAATTTCCGAAGGAAAATACTCTTTGATTGCCGAAAAAGTAGCATTGCTGTCTTCCATTGCCCCGACAAAGCGCTCTATTGCCTGCTGTACAGTAATCGGCATCACCGTCTCATCAACTATATGTACATCAAAAACACGCATCTTGCCTTCAGTAATGGTTCCTGTTTTATCCAAACAGAGCATATCCACATGAGCAAGCGTTTCAAGAGCATATAAATTCTGAACTAAAACATTCTTTTTTGACAGCTTGATAATGCCTACAACAAGGGACGTACTAATTAACAGCACCAGACCCTTCGGCAGCATTCCCAATAATGCGGCGGCGGTCGTAACTACTGAATTAGTGATTGTATCCGAGCGCAGCATGTAGGCTTCAATAAACAACAGTATTCCAATCGGAACAATGAAAAAGCTCGTAAATTTCGTCACCTTACGCATCGACTTAAGCAGCTCAGAATTAGTCTCTTTAAATTGCTTAGCGCCCTGCGCCAGCTTAGTCGCAAAGTTATCGGCACCAACATGCTCTACCTTCGCATAGCATTTACCGCTAATGACAAAGCTTCCGGAAAGCAGAGGATCTGAAGGTTTTTTAAAGACCGGCTCCGATTCTCCGGTCAGCAAGGACTCATTGACTTCAATCTCGCCCTCAACCACAATTGAATCGGAACAGATCTGGCTTCCCAATTCAAGAATGGTCATATCATCTAGCACTATTTCTTCCACTGCAATCTCAGACCTTATCCCATCCCTTACTACCGTCGCCTTTGATGCTCCCAGCAGAGAAAGGTCTTCAACCATCTTCTTAGCATGTATCTCCTGAATAATTCCAATCGAAACATTTGCAATAATGATAAGTAAATATGCCATATTTGTATAGGCTCCAACTAAAGCCAGGCAAATACCAATCACTAGATTAAACGCATTAAACAGCGTGAATACATTATCCTTAATAATCTGAGCGTTGGTCTTCGCAGCGCTCTCTTGTGCTGTATTGACCAGCCCCTCTTCCCTGCGTCGAAGCACTTCCTGTTTGGTTAAGCCTTCTGTGACGGAAGGGTTAAAGCGCTGGCACTCTTCATTCATGTCCATATAAAACCTCCAAATTAAGCTATTATATTAGCACAGTCTATAACTCGATATCTATTCTATTCGTTTTTCCCTATTTTTACAAGGTCTATGCCGAAATCTTAAAAATAAATTAAGAATTACGCCTTATCTTTTATTCTCATTGTAAAAACCAGATATCATCTGCACAAAGAAGCTTTGCTTTCCCTTAAAGACATAGATCAGATAATTCACCGCCATAAAAAGACTTCCAACCGCACAGAAAATCATATCCAGCATTGTATCATTCACGCCTGTATCAAGCACGTGCTGGACATCCCTGCGGGTCGTTAAAAAAACAAAATATTCCGCTATTTCCCAACCTACAGCTACTGTCATAGAAAAGAATACCGCATAGCTTAATCCTAAAAACCAGTTCTTTCTTAGATCCACTTCCTTCTTTCCTGTAGCAATAAAATAAATGTAGAACCCGATCAGTGTAAATAGGATTCCAGAAATCGCATGTACAAGAAAACTATAGTACTCAAATCTTGTATACCATTCCATCACAGTTCCAACATTGAAAGCCACTAGGCTAAATAGAACCACAAAAGCGCGAATGGTTCCATCGAGCCTGACTCTCAATAACCTCTCAGCGAGAGGGCATATTAACAAAAATAACAAACAAACCAGTCCTAGTATTGCTTGAATATAACTCTGTCGTATCATATAATAAATAACAATGTATACACAAGATGCAACAAACAGGCTTATTGCAAAGCGGTACCTCCGTCTATTCTTCATCTAAAATCTAGCACCTCGCTAATCTATCTTCTAAAACCTTGACTACTGTTTCTAAAACTTTAATTCTGGCATAACGCTTTGAATTGCCCTCGACAATAATCCAAGGCGCATGCAACGAAGAGGTTCGAATCAGCATTTCATCAACCGCCTCTTTATATTGATCCCATTTGCTTCGATTACGCCAGTCTTCATCCGTAATCTTCCACTGCTTCTCAGGATTCTTTATACGTTCCTCAAAGCGTCTTTCCTGCTCTTCTTTATCAATATGCATCCAAAACTTCAAAACTACCATGCCAAAATTGGTGCATTGTTTTTCCATATCATTGATCTCTTCATAGGCTCTCTTCCACTCGGCGGTCGTACAAAATCCCTCGATGCGTTCCACCATCACACGTCCATACCACGAGCGGTCATAAATCGCGATATGCCCCGCTTTAGGAAATGTACTCCAGAATCGCCATAAATAATGATGGGCTTTTTCAATATCATTTGGCGAAGCCGTAGGATGTACGGCATATCCCCTGGAATCCATCGCCTGCGTTAAATGCTTAATCGCCCCTCCTTTGCCTGCAGCATCCCAGCCTTCAAAGACAATCATGACCGAAACCCTCTTGCGGTATAACTGGTTATGCAGGTTTGCGATCTTATCTTGCAGCTCGTTTAATCTGACTTTATATTCGTCATCTGCTATAGACAAAGTCAGGTCTACCTTGTCAAGGCTTGAGGCATGCAGGTTAATTACCGCATTAGGGATAGCTTTGCTTGTATTCTCAGCCGTCGCCGTTGGCTTCACCGGCTCACTCTCACACATCTCTTTGTTCTTAAGTATGACCGCATGCTCTAACTGTCGCACCACAGTTGACAGCACCTTAACTGATGCAAATCTTTTATCTGTCGCCTCAACAATACTCCACGGCGCATAGTGGGTGTCCGTATGCTCAAGCATCTCTTCGTTCATCACTAAATACTTTTGATATTGCTTATTCCTTTTGATATCACCTTCAGACACCCGCCATGCCGCTTCCTGATCTGCTAACATCCTGTCAAATCTTTTCTTTTGCTCTTCCTTTGAAATGTAGAGGAAGAACTTGATTATAATAATTTGATCATCTGCCATCTGCTTTTCAAATGTATTAATCTCATTGAAGGCATATCCTAATTGTTCCGGTGATGTCTTTTGGTCAAAGCGGTCTACCAACACCCTTCGGTACCAGCCACGGTCAAAGATAGCGATCCTTCCTTTTTCTGGGATATTCTTCCAGAATCTCCAAAGAAACGGCCTCATCTGCTCCTCCTCGCCCTCTCTTCCGGTCGGATACACCTGGAATCCTCTTGGGTCAAGCGGTGTAATTAGGCGATTAATCATGGTTCCCTTACCCGATGCACCTAAGCCCTCAAACAAAATAATTATAGGAATATTAAGCCTCTTGCATTCTCTTTGCATTGAAGAAAGCTTTGCATTTAGATCATCAATTAACGGCTTATAATCGTCTTTACTTATCTTTTTCTTTAAATCAATCTGTTCAAGCATAGCTTATTACCCCTTTCCTATTCATTATATATTCTTATAACTATTATATGTGAAAAGAATAGCCATTTCAACCAAAAAATTCGAGTATTGAATAACCACTTTTACTTCTAGTATGAGTGTGCTACAATGATACCAAGGTTCAAAAGGTTTAAAGAGCAAAATAATACACACATGGGGTACTAAACTTATGATTTTTGAAAAAGAACACATCACGGATATTTGTTTCAACCAGCTAAAACCACTCTGGCTGTCTACCACCAAAGTTTTCCCCGATTTTATGAAAGCAATCCCAATTGAGACTAAAAGAATTAATGAATCCTTCATCCAAAAGCGCGGCAAGAAAATATCCCGGCATTTTAGTAAGAACCGTCTTCGTAAGAGCTGGGCTAAAAAGACCAAAGTGCTGATGAGTCAATTTATTCAGGATGAATCCATTTTAAATATCAGCTCTCATTTATCTTCAGATACGCTTACCGGTATAGAAACCGAATTGATGAAGTTTTTATCTGCCGCAAGACAGTTTGCGCCTGATTTGCCGGTTGCCAATTTAGGTCAGGCCGCCCGTAATTATCTTGTCTATGCCATGTTCTTAGAACTAATCGGCAAGAATCAAAGCTTTACGCCTGCCATTTTGGGATATAGCATGCTTTATCCAATTACCGATAATTATATTGACAGCCAGAGGACCAATAAGGAAAAGAACGACTTTAATATCCTGATCAGCAATAAAATCAAAGGAGAGCACGTCTCGCCGGTGGGTTTTTATGATATCAAAGCCTGCGAATTGCTTTCTTATATAGAGGACGTCTATCCACGCGATCGCGAGACAGATATTTATTCCGGACTTATGCTCATGCTTGAAGCCCAACAGGAAAGCATGAAGCAGCAATCGACGGTAGTTTTTTCTGCGGAAAACCGGTTGGACATTTCATTATTCAAAGGCGGCGTTTCCGTTTTAATCGACCGTTATATGGCTGATGCCAGGATCACTGAAGATGAGCTTCGCTTCTTTCTTGGGTTCGGATTTATTCTGCAATTAGCTGATGATTTACAAGATATATCCTCCGATTTATCAGAGGGGAATCAAACCTTATTTACGCTGGAGCAAAATCCTGATTTGTTAGAGGCACTGGTAAATCAGCTGCTGCAATTTGTACAGCAGCTATTTCAAAGCTTTAGCTTTGCCAATACCAGCTTCTATGAGTTTTTATATCTAAGCACTATTGACTTGTTAATTATGTCAATCCAAATGAGTCAAAGTCATTTTAATCCGTCATACCTGAAGAAAATAGAAGCATATTTTCCGGTCAGCTTCGAATTATTGGAGCAATACACGAAGGATTCCGCTCTATACCCCGCCGATCTGGAGGAAAATGATTTGCTAAGTGGGTTGGATTCGTTTTTGAAACAAAGTCATACCCTTTGATCCTTTTCCATCATGATCGAAAGGATTGTCCGATCTGTTTCTACCATGCCCGGATTGCTGATTTCTCCCATATTCCGTATCGCCTGCTCCGCTGTCGCATCACAGATGCCATCTGATGAATCAAGCACTACATCAGACATTGCCAGATAAGCACACATAAGGGCTGCATTAGCTGCTGTAGCCAGCTTTAAGGCGCAGCCTATTTTTCCGCCGTCACAAATCATGCCTGTTAAATTTCCGCTCATATTGATAATCGCATTAGCGATCTGGCGGTCATCTCCGCCCATCAGCCATACCATCGCCGCTGAAGCCGCCGTCGCCGCCGATATCCCACAGCCGCAGGTGGCCGAAAGCTTACCTGTGAAAATCTTGATGTAAACATTGAGGGTATGCGAAAATGCCAATGCCTTTACCAGCTTTTCCTTTGATGAATCTAAGTATCTGGCCATTTCCGTGATCGGCAAAATAGCAGTAATACCGTGATTCCCACTGCCGGCGCTGCTCATAACGGCATAAGGACAGCCGCTCATACGCCCCTCTGCACTGCTGGCCACACGGAGCATTGTCCGGCTGAATAAATTATCCCCCATGACATCATTTGCCATCTTTCCTTTAAGAGTAGAAGTAATCCCAATGCCGATCGGGTTTTTAAGGCCATAATCTGCCAACCTCTCATTCATGTCCACGCCGTCTAATAAAAATGAAAGCTCATCCTCCCCGCATTGATCGATCAGCTTGCGAATCGAGACGATACTCATCATCTTTAACTGCTGATGGAAGGAGTCATCAGCTCCTTTAGAGTACTCCTTTTTAAAAATCACATCATTATTTCGTTTTGTAAAAATAGTATTAGAATGTGTTCCACGGATTTCACTGATGCCAATCCCATTGGTGGTGATAATTTCCGCCCGTGCATATAATTCCTCTACTTGCTTAATCACTACCACCACTTGCTTGTCCTCGACGATTTTTATCGCCGCTTCACTCACCTCTTTAGTGATATCCTCCAACAGCTCTAATTTTTTCTTAGGATTCTCCATAACGGCTCCTAATGCCGCCGCATATTTAAGACCTACCCGGCCAAAACCGGGAATACCCACAGACATTCCGTTTTTATAAATCCCCGGATTCACCTCCATTTTAATGGAAACAATCCTACCTCCTATGGCGTGACGGGCATCCGCCGCAGCAAGCGCCACACAGACGGGCTCAGTACAGCCCAAGGCAGGAACAACCTCTTGTTTTAATAACGTTAATAAATTCTCTTTTGATAACATCGAGAAATACCCCTTTCAAAATCATTTGCCTTTATTAATGAAGCAAAAAGCATGCCAAGTTCACATTCAAAAGAACCGCACCATTAACTGGTTATATTGGTCAGAACTGTCATTTTAACCAATTTATTTAACCTTTTAAACCGGTTTGACCAGATTCCAAAATGATAATCATCTTAAATTGATGGCAAAAGACAGCCTATAATTTTTGGCATATTTTTTGCGTGTTACTTTACTATTCACTGCATCATGTATACCGAGTAAAAACAATGGCAGTAGAGAAAGGAGAGTATGTATGAAATTTGATTTTGATGAAATCATTGACCGCAGTAATAACCGCTCTGCAAAGTATGATGAACGGGCAAAAAAGTTCGGCACCGACAATGTCATTCCTTTGTGGATCGCTGATATGGATTTTAAAACTGCCCCTCCAATCATTGATGCCTGCAAGAAAAAGGCCGAAGAGGGCATCTGGGGTTATACCTCTAGGCCAGACAGCTATTTTAAAGCAATTAAGGATTGGGAAATGCGGCGTAATCAATGGGAGGTCGATATCTCTTTGATGAGCTGGAGTCTGGGCGTTGTTCCCTCATTATCCGCTATTATTAAGATTTTTAGCCAACCCGGCGATCATATTTTAATTCAGACGCCGGTTTATTCTGAATTCTATGACGTTGTAGAGGCTTGGAATCGAACTGTGGTGGAGAATCAGCTGGTGGAGAAAGACGGGGTATGGACAATTGATTTTGATGATTTCGAAGAAAAAGCAAAGACTAGCAAGATTTTTCTTCTTTGCAGTCCGCACAATCCCCTCGGCATTGTGTGGGAACCGGCCAAACTAAGGCGGATGGCAGAAATCTGTATTGCCCATGATGTTCTTCTTGTCTCAGATGAAATACACTCTGATTTGATTTTTCACGGGAAGAAACATATACCCACCGCAACGCTTTCTGAGGAGATTGCAAATAAAATAATAACTTGTATCTCTGCAACCAAAACCTTTAACTTGGCAGGGCTTCAGACTTCAACAACTATTTTCCCCGATCAAGAGACAAAGGCGAAGTTTGACCGTTTCTTTGGTAACATGGATATTCACAGAAATAATGCTTTTAGCTCTGTCGCTATAGAGGCGGCATACAATGAAGGGGAAGAGTGGTTGACACAGCTGCTTGCTTACATATCAGACAATTTCGATTTTATCAAGGAATACTTTGATGAGAACATCCCCAAAATCAAGCCAAACATTCCCGACGCCACATATCTTGTCTGGCTGGACTGCCGAGAACTTAACATGACCAATGATGAGCTTATCAATTTTATGATTCAAAAGGCTCACTTAGGCATGAATGAGGGCTGTAGCTTTGGACACAGCCTGACCGGTTACATGAGACTGAATGCCGCATGCCCACGCTCAGTGCTGGTTCAGGCATTAATGCAGCTAAAAGAAGCTGTTGACGCACTATAAGACAATATAGGTATTGGAAAATACGCAGGAGGAGAAAGTTATGAATAAGAAAACGATTTGGGAAAGTTACCGTTTTCCACTTATTTTATTAATTGGCATTATTATCGGAGCTGCATTAGGTGTTTTTTTAGGAGAAGGAGCAACTGTTTTATCACCCTTAGGGAATATTTTTGTCAATTTAATGTTTACCATTGTTGTCCCAATGGTATTTGTATCCATCACAACTGCCGTAGGCAGCATGCTCAACATGAAGCGTCTGGGTAAGATTCTTGGGAGTCTGGTGTTGACCTTTATTATAACCGGACTCATTGCAGCTGCTTTGGTTCTTATTGTTGTGAATATCTGGCCACCTTCGGCAAACACCACCATAGAGCTTGCCCAGACTGAGTTAGGGGAAGCAACAAAAGTCGGTGACATGATTGTAGGCTCTCTTACAGTTGACGATTTTTCAGGTCTGATGAGCCGTAAAAATATGTTGCCGATTATCGTATTCGCTATCATTTCCGGTCTGGCAGTGTCTGCCTGCGGCGGGGAAGACAGCCATGTCGGACAGTTATTGAAAAATTTGAATGAAATTATTATGAAAATTGTAGACCTGATTATGAAGTTGGCCCCGATCGGACTTGGCGCTTATTTTGCAAGCCTAGTCGGAGAATTTGGACCTCAATTAATTGGTGATTACGGGCGCACCATGTTGATTTATTATCCTATGTGCATTTTCTATTTCATGCTATTTTTCCCCACCTATGCCTATTTTGCCGGGGGAACGTTAGGCGTCAAGAAAATGCTTAAGAATATTTTCAGCCCCGCCATCACGGCATTTGCCACCCAAAGCTCAATCGCTACGATTCCGGTAAATATGGAAGCTTGCGAAGATATCGGTGTGCCAAAGGATATTTACAAAATTGTCCTCCCGATGGGCGCCACCATGCACATGGATGGTTCCGTCCTCTCTTCGATTGTTAAAATCGCTTTCCTATTTGGTATATTTCAAATGCCATTTACCGGTTTTGGAACCTATACCATGGCGATTGTGGTCTCAATTTTAAGTGCTTTTGTGTTATCTGGCGTTCCTGGCGGCGGTCTTGTAGGCGAAATGTTAATTATCAGCCTTTTCGGTTTCCCAGCGGAAGCGTTTCCAATAATTGTGACGATCGGATTCTTGGTAGACCCGATGGCAACCTTGCTCAATTCATCGGGCGACACCATCGCTTCTATGATCATTACCAGGCTTGTCGAAGGCAAGGATTGGCTGTTAAAAAGAGAAAAAGCTGACGCACTTTAAAAAACTTATTATATGAGGAGAGTTTATATGAAAATCATTGTACTTGGAAGTCATCTATGCCCTGATACCTTAGCTGCATTAAATCAATTATCTGCTGCCAGAGCCGAAATTGATTTTAAGGATATTTTATCCTGTCATGCTGATCTGCAATACTATTTAAGCTTGAGAGACACCAATGCTCTTTATGACGAAATCAGAGGAACATCGCGTCTGGGAACACCATGCTTTGTATTGGAAAATCAGGAATTGACGATGGATTTAGAAAAAGTTCTGCTGAAACTTTAACCAAGAAGGTTAAATTGCATTCTCTTACTTATTGCGTTATAATAACATCAGTTGAAAACACCTACACCCGAAACGATGGGAGACGCATCAATTAGATGAAAAAAACAATATCTGTGGTCGCTCTGGATTTCAGAGCCGGAAAGTTTTATGCAAAACAAATTAATGAACTGTTTGGAGAATATGCTGATATCACCTTCTACAGCGTGAGTGACGGGTCTGCCATGGGAATGCTTCCCAAGGCAGATTTGTTTGCTATTTCAACAGATGCCTATGGCTCTGCCAAAGAAGAGGAGCGCCATATTCCGGCAAACAGCCTGACGATGGGAATAGAAGTTTCCTACCGATGGGAGACACTGCAAGAGCTCGAGCTGATCCCTAGCGGCACCCGAGCACTTTATGTAAACCTCACGGATACGATGGCCAGAGAAGCGATTGCCCAACTGCAGCAGCTGGGCATCAATCAAATTCATTTTATTCCCTTTTATCCAAACGCTGTTTTGAATGTGCCGGTGGACATGGCTATTACCCCTGATGAGGAAAGGTATGTGCCGCCCGAGATTGAGCATGTTTTAAATATTGGGCAACGCCCCTGCACCTCAGGAATGATGGTTGAAATCGCTTTACGCCTGAATCTAGGGCATTTGCTGGAGACAAAGAATTTTCAGAGCTATTTTAAAATAATGGCAACTAGCAACTATGGTTTCAATCAGATGTATGCCCGTGCCTTAAGATTAGAGAGCCAATTTCACATTTTAATGGAAATATTAGACGAAGGTCTGGTGGGTGTTGATGAAAACGGTTTGATCTTCTCCTGCAACAACAAGGTCTGCCAGATAACAAAGGTTACCAAAAGTCTTATTATCGGCAAGTACGGCGAAGAAATCTTTCCATATATTCCCTTTAGTAAGGCTCTAAGGGATAAAAAGGAGCTGCTGCCTAAGGTCATTAAATTAGACGGTGTCAATATAACCGTTGCCGTTGTACCGGTCTTACGACAGAAGAAATGCATTGGCGCCTTTGCCATCTTACAAGAGTTCAGCAAACTGGAATCTAAACAAAATGAGTTGCGGAGCCAACTTCTTAAAAGGGGGCATTTTGCTAAATATACGTTTGATGATATCATCGGTGAATCACCTTCTATTCTTAAGATCAAGAATATTTTAAAACGGATGGCAGTGACGGAAAGCCCTGTTTTAATCGTAGGGGAAACGGGTACCGGAAAAGAATTGCTGGCTCATGCAGTGCACCGCGCATCTACCCGGAGCAAGGGACCCTTTGTCGCCATTAATGTGGCCGCTATGCCGGAAAATCTTTTGGAAAGCGAGCTTTTTGGTTATGATGAGGGCGCTTTCACCGGCGCAAAGAAGGGCGGACGCCCCGGCTTGTTTGAATTCGCCCACAATGGCACCTTATTCCTCGACGAAGTAGAAGGAATGAGCCAAGCTATGCAGATCAAGCTTCTAAGAGTGCTCCAGGAGGGCGAGGTCATGCGTGTGGGCGGCAGTGAGATCGTTAATGTTGATGTCAGAATTATTGCTGCAACTAATGAGTCTCTTGAACAGAAGGTTCAGGAAAACAGTTTTAGAAAGGACTTGTATTACCGGCTTAACACTTTGACGGTTGTGGTTCCGTTGTTGAAGAACCGGGTCGAGGACATTTCCCTTTTGATTGAGCATTTTAAACATGAGCTCAAGGGGAATTTTGAGCTTTCAAAGGAAGTCAAGCACTTTCTATACCAGTATGCTTGGCCAGGTAACATTAGGGAGCTCCGCAATGCCGTAGAATACTTTGTTTATACCGGAAAGCATTTGATTGAGATGACCGATTTACCGCCGACCGTTATTTATGATCGGGCATTATCAGCGACGGAGGTTGCTAAAAAGGAGCAGCCGACGCTGCCGGTGGTGATTTCTGAAAATATTTCACCTTTCTGGTTTGTTTTGGAACAGCTTTATCTCGCTGCGAATCAGGATCGGTTTATCGGAAGGGATAAGCTGTTGTTGGCAGCGAAAGAACAAGGGCTTTTGTTGTCACAAAGGGAAATCAGAAACACTTTAAAGGACATGGCAGAACAGGGGCTTGTTAAGGTCGGCAAAGGCAGAGGGGGCAGCAGACTTACCCTTGCCGGGAAAGAGTATTGGCAAAATCATAATGCGCCATAACGGGCGGTATCCGCTGTAAAGGAATTAGCTGGCTATCATTATCCCATCAGATTGCATATTGCAGCAAGAGCATAGATTGCGACTATCTTAACATTGTCGATAACGCACGCTATTATTTCACGGACTTGGGGATTGCATATTTATTCTTACGGCGTACCGGTGAAAAAGCGGAAGTTATTGAAGGGATCTTATGTGAGATATGCTATATGTTCTTAAAAAAACTTATGGTGGGATAGTCGAAAACAGGCATACAGTTCCAATTTATTTAGCAGGAAAAATTGCTTTTGACTTGAATTTGAATAAGTAGCTTTTCATTGGTATTCAGATCAGAAAATATAGGAAGTTAGCATTGAATATCTGGAAGTAGATATTCAATGCTACTATACTTACTTGATAAAAGTTCCTTCTTTAAGCTCCGCAAAGGTCTTCTGCAATTCCTCCTTGGTATTCATTACAATCGGGCCGCCCCAAGAAATAGGTTCCCGTAGAGGTTTGGCCATTGCAAAAACAAAGCGTGTACGATTATCTGATGGAGCTGTGATCGTTACAGCATCGCCATCCACCAGCAAAACGGCAGTCTTTTCACTTACCTGCTCTCCAGCGACAATTCCGTCTCCTTCCAGCAAAAACACAAACACGGTTTCTTCCTCTTTAGTGCTCAGGCTTATGGAAGCGCCTGCCTCAAGCGACACATCATAAAGAGTGGTCGGGATATGTGGTGACCGGATCCCATTAACTTCTTTATATTGACCGGCGATTACCCGAACAAGCGCACCTGGCTCACTTTTGATTCCGATCATATTTCCAGTGATATCAAAGTATTTAGGAGCGGTCATTTTTTCTTTGGCAGAGAGATTGAGCCAGAACTGTAATCCTAGCATCCGTGGCGAAGCTAGCGGCATTTCCTGATGGAGGATACCGCTTCCGGCTGTCATCCACTGACTTTGGCCTGAGGAAATAAGCCCCTTATTGCCAATGCTGTCCTCATGTTCAATCTCGCCTTCCACAAGATAGGTAATCGTTTCAATTCCCCGATGTGGATGCATTGGAAAGCCTCTAGTATAATCATCGGGATAAAGCGAATCAAAGGAATCCAGCAATAGAAAGGGATCAAAGTCATATACCGTATCATGTCCTAAAACTCGGACAAGGTGTACGCCTGCCCCATCAATAGCCGGCCGCCCATTAACTTTTTGCTTAATACTTCTTTCTTTCATACAATTCTCCTCCATTTCATCAAAAGACTTATCAGTATGATCTGATTATATCTAAGCACTCTATTACTGTCAATGGCAACCGTAATAATCGACTAACATACTGAAAAAATATGGGGATTGACGAATGTCAATCCCCATATCCCACTAATTAATAATGTCTTCTGCGCCGTTTATAATACCGTCTCCGCCGATGATGCATCTCGTCAAACAAAATAATCGAAACCATATCTTTAAGCCAATTGCAATTCCCCCTACGGTTCATGCAATAATCCATAGCCTCAACATCCTCATCTTCCTCCATAACTGGTCGATACATATTTTTTAAGTGCTTAAGCGAATCATAAATATGATTAATCATAGATGCTATACCCAACTTATCCGGGTATTCATCAAACATGACACTTCCCTCATATTCATTTTTATCACATTCCTCACAGACAGCCTCCAATATATCCCTTGCCATCGGCGGATACATCCGCCTCATATAATCTACATCTCTTGTATATTGCTCATCGTCGTACTCTGCCATATAATTATGAAGCCAATCTTTTCCTTCATCAAAAACCGCTTCAACATCCATTTTGTTAACACTATTCTCCATTCTTTTATGTCTAAATGCTTTATATGGCGGCGTATGATAATACCTTTGTTTTATTTCCATACCTGACTCCTTTACTTTATTCATAATATAATATATGCTATATATGCTTTCAGTTGACAACAAAGAAAGGAAGTGTTTGAATTGGATTTACTGATTCTCATCAATCGCACAAACACATTGCCGTCAGATTATAAGCCTAAGGACTTAGTAAGACCTAACGTCTCTTTTGATACCAACGGCGATTTAGAAAAGCACTATTTAAGAATACCGGCAGCTCATGCTTTAGAGGAGCTCTTTGCCAGCGCCGCCAAAAATTGTTTGCATTTATTTGCCATATCCGGCTATCGCTCTTATGAACGTCAAAAAGAAATCTATGAAAATAATCTTAAGACCAAAGGCTTTGAACATACCAATAAGTATTCGGCAAAACCTGGTCAAAGCGAGCATCAGACAGGTCTTGCCATGGATATTTCCACTGCGCTGATTAATTATGACTTGACCAGTGCCTTCGCAGAGACTATGGAAGGCAAGTGGATCGCAGCAAACTGTCATCACTATGGTTTCATTCTTCGTTATCCCCAAGATAAAACCAGCATTACCGGATACGCTTATGAACCCTGGCACCTGCGCTATGTCGGTCATAATGCAGCTATTAAAATAACGGATAATCATTTGACTTTAGAAGAATATCACGCTATATTATAATAAGATACTAAGATTGTGTATCTATTGAATTAAGATAAGAGGTGACCAGATGATACGCTTTATTTTTGTTGCAATTATTCTTTTGCTTTTCTTCATTATAAGCATTCCGTTATATTTAATAGAAATAATCATCGGACTATTTAGTAAGGATATCAAAGCCAGAAGCTCGCAATGGATTGTCGTTAAGATTTTTAAACTCATCCTTTTTGTATGCGGAACAAAGATTGACACTACCGGCTTAGACAATGTTCCGAAGGATATCCCCGTTCTATATGTCGGCAATCATCAGAGCTATTTTGACATTGTCGCCGGATATACACTGGTCAACAATAATACCGGCTTTCTTTCTAAAAAAGAATTGCTGAAGATCCCCTTTATTAATGTATGGATGATCTTTCTTAATTGTCAGTTCCTAGATCGTGACAATATTAAAGAAGGTCTAAAAACCATTCTGAAGTGTATCGAATTGATTAAATCAGGCATTTCAATTTTTATTTTTCCTGAAGGCACAAGATCGCCTGGAGAAGCTATGCTGCCATTTAAGGAAGGCAGCCTAAAAATAGCTGAAAAGGCAGGTTGTCCGGTCATTCCTGTCGCCATCCTGAATACGGAACAGATCTTTGAAAATCATATTCCGCACATCAAGCCCGCTAAGGTATATTTCCAATTTGGAAAGCCTATTTATCTTAAAGATTTGGCAAAAGAAGATCGTAAGCATTCCGGTGCATATGTACAAGAGATTATAAAAAATATGTTGGAAAATATTAAAAAAAATGATACAATCTAATATAGCACATAAGAAGGAGGGTCTATCGTGACTATTACACCACTTGTATCATTTTCTTTATCTCCGCTGACAATCGTTTTAATTGTCATCGCCGTTATTTTACTGGGGGTACTTATTTTTCTGGGAGTCTGGGGATCAAAGCAGCAGAAGAAAGCACAAGCTCAGCAGGAAGAATTGCAGGCAGCGGCTCAAAACGTCTCTATGCTTGTTATTGATAAAAAACGTATAAAACTTAAAGAAGCCGGTCTGCCTAAGATTGTCGTTGATGCAACACCTAAGTATCTGCGCCGCTCAAAGGTTCCTGTTGTTAAAGCTAAAGTCGGACCTAAAATCATGACACTGATTTCTGATGAAAAGATTTTTGATTTGATTCCGATTAAGCAGGAGATTAAAGCTTCAGTAAGCGGTATTTATATCGTTAGCGTTAAGAGCCTGCGCGGTCCTGCATTGACTGCACCGGCAAAGCAAGGTTTCTTTAAAAGGATGAAGGCTAAAGTAACCGGCGGCTCTAATAAATGATGTCTAAAAGAATAGCATAACTAAAGAGAGCATCTTGTCCAAAGTAACATTGGATAAGATGCTCTCTTGCTTATATTCGTTACATTTCTTGCTGCATAATAGGCTTCGTTTGTTTTCGCCAGAACCCCTTCGGAAGTGATTCCTAAAGCGCTGGTGTTCGTTAATAGCTTTATTTGATGGATTCTGATCTGTTCACATACAGCTTGCCCATGCAGTTCATTGCTTCCAAAGTTTAGCTCATCCATCATCTCCAGGATTGTAACATTCCGGCCATTTAGAGCAAGATGAATACCTAATTCACAGCCCACCAGACCACCACCAATAAGAACAACTTTGTTGCCGGCTTTTTCAAGATCATAATAGATCTCTTCGGCACCCGGGATACCGCCGGTGTGGCGAACAGGGTTGATTGCACAACAGAACTGCTTTGTCTCTAACAGGCCTGAGAAACAAGTATAGCAGCGAAGACATTGATTAATATCCTCATCTTTCCCCTGGCGTGCTTTGTTCGGAAGATCTGGGTCGGCAATTAATCCTCGGGCAATCGCAATCATATCGACGGTGCCGTCGGCAAGCACGGATTCCATTAAAGCCGGATCACTAAAGGCACCAACAGCGACAACAGGGGTTTTCACTACTTTTTTGACTTCAGCGGCATAACCGTCCACCGGCAAAAATCTGTCACATACGTTGTGCCACTAACCCAATCCTCGGTCGGGAAACGGAATATCCTGATATCCCAATTGCCAAAAACAAGAAAAAAGTAGTGGTCTTCCGTTTAAAGATGATATGCGAAGACATTTAGAGTGGCTAATTAGGAGCACTATGGATAGCGGTATTGAGATAAGGCTTGGTCAGACGGCCACCACAGAAATAGTCATGGCATTGAATCCGGATGCTATTTTTGTGGCAACAGGCTCAGAACGATTGAATCTGCCGATTCAAGGAATTAATCATAACAATGTCCATCACGTCCTTGACGTCGATACCGGAAGGGTCGATAAAGATTGGCAGCACACTTTATTAAAGGCAGATTCTATCGTTACTGCTTTTGGAATGAAGAAAAATGATTCCTTATTTGATGAAATGAAAGATTACATTCCGGAAGTTTACGCAATTGGAGATTGCGATTTGGTGAGTAACATCAAATGCGCCAATATGATGGCCTTTAATTATGCTGTCGAATGTTAACGATATATTACCGAGCCCCTTTGCATAAAGGGGCTGCGGTTGAATCCAACGGTTGTTATCTACAACTAAACATAGTTGGTCAGGGAGCCGATCCCTGCAATCTCACAAGTCACAGCATCACCACTTTTTAAAAATCTTGGCGGCGTAAAGCCTAAGCCTACTCCGGAAGGCGTGCCTGTGGCGATAATATCGCCCGGCTCTAGTGTTATGTGCCGGGAAAGATCCTCAATAATTGAAGCGACATTATGTATCATCTGTCTGGTGTTGGCGTTCTGCCTCAGCTCTCCATTAACATAGCTTTTTATATCTAACTCAAGCGGCAGGGGAAGTCTGCTTTGATGCACAATCACAGGCCCCATTACACAATAATTATCAAGGCTTTTTCCTAAATACCATTGTACCCGCTCTTTTTGAATAATACGTGAAGACAGATCATTCAAAATACTATAGCCAAAAATATGATCCTGCGCCTGCTCTCTTTTGATCTGCTTACCACCCTTGCCAATGATAACGACAAGCTCAACCTCATAGTCTACCTGATCGTCTAAATCAAACCGGGCGTTGACTCGATCGTCAGGTCCGAGGATTTCATTGGTTCTTTTTGAAAAATAGACAGTTTTAGGCACATGATCGTAAGTTGTCCTGTTTAACGCTCTTCTCGTTTCTTCTAAATGCTCCTGATAATTAACGCCAACACAGATTATATCATGAATCGGTCTTTTAATAGGGGAAAGGATCTTAACATCTTTCTCTAAAAAATATGTTAAAGAAGCTTCCGGATTGTTCAATACTTCTCTTAATGCCATTAAATCATTGTCACTCACTTCTGTCATCAGCGAAATAAAATCCGTAAACGGCTCTTTAAAGAAACTGCTCAGGGATAAAATCCTTTCACCATCTAAGGTGTATGCACCCAATTGCTCGCTGTTGTTAATTGAAAAACGAATAAATTTCATGAATTTAATCTCCTTTTACTTTATCTCAATTGGAAAGCGCCCCATTAAATATTTTACCATACCTTTTCTATAAAATCATCTGTTCTTTTTCTTCAGTTAGTTCAATCACTTCTAATACCGGCATCCGATACGCTATTTTATTCTTCACCATACTATAAATGATGTTCACCAACCGCCGCATAATACACAGCAACGCCTGTATCTTCGTCTTTCCACCTGAAACTTTGTTCTCGAAATAAGCCCGTAACACTGGATTACGTGCCTGACCTTTTGTATTTACATGGATTTGTTGCATTGCAAGCAAATATAACACCGAATATAACTCCCAGTTTACATAGGGCGGTGTTACCTGTCACGCAGTGGTTGCGTAGCGTTGTTGACAGGGAATGTCTTTTTATTATCTTTGGTAGTCAATAACTTTAATGCCCTTAGTTATAGCATAATTATTAATTTCATTCAGAAGTATGTGCTTATCTGTTTCCCTCAAATTCCCCATTTCTGATGTGAAATGATGTTATAAAATCAATTATATCCTCATTGCTTGTGATCCCGCCCCTCTCTCAAATGCCTTCAGGATCTCCTTGCGCTGCGCCATCGTCGCCCCGTCAAGCTGGGCGAGGAACAAGAAGCGGCTTTATTTCTAGAAATTTTATAAAACAATTTTAATTGAGGTATTATACAAAATTGGTTTCGGTACATGACTATATATAAAAAAGAAGAAGGACAAAGCTGTCTTGGCCTTGTCCTGTGTATGTTTACTTTGACTCAAGCTACACCTGCTTTGCCTGAATCACCGCAATCATGTCTATACGTTTCTGATGTCTCCCACCTTCATACTCAGCTTGGAGCCATTCTTCCACGATCATTTTAGCCATCTCAGGTCCAATCACATTAGTGCCGAATGCTAAAATATTCGTGTTGTTATGCTGCTTTGACAGTCTCGCCGTATAAGGCTCACTGCAGACGACCGCCCGGATACCTTTGACCTTGTTTGCTGCAAGTGAAATACCAACACCGGTTCCGCAGATCAGAATACCACAGTCAACTTCACCGCTTACAACCGCATTTGCCACTTTTTCACCATAGATTGGATAATCACACCGCTCTGCCCTAGTAGTGCCATAATGAACCACCTTATGCCCTGCTTCTTCAAGGAATGCCATGACCTCCCGCTGTAATGGCACAGCTTTATGATCATTTCCAATGCCAATCACCATTTAGTTACCTCTCCTTCTCTGTTTGATTCCATAAATTCCAGCACCGATTACACCATTTTCCTGATTCGGCACTGAATATATAAACTCTAAGTTCTGCTCAGGATATGGTTTTCTGGTATACTTGCGGATCGCACTTTCCAATGCCTCTTTGGGGAATTCCTCCATCTGCGGCAAGCCTCCGCCCAAGATGATGTGATCGGGATCTAAGATATTGATTTCAGTAGCCACCGGAATAGCGAGATCATTTACAAACTTCTGGATCATCATATGCTGCGCATGCTTTTTAAATATATCACCGATAAAGACATCCTCAAAATACGTATCACACAGATATTGCAGATATTTACCCGATGCAAAAAGCTCCACACAGCTGCAGTTGCCACAGCCGCAGCGACCGTGGGTATCCCGTGACGGAATATGGCCCAGTTCAGCAGCGGTTCCGTTCTTACCCCGCAGCAGCTGCCCGTCGATCACGATCGCATTGCCCAGACCGGTTCCCAGATAAAAGCCAGCAGTTACCCCCTCATCGGGAATGGAACGATTGTGCATATCGAACAGCATTAGCATATTAACATCCCTATCAATGTAGGTTGGTATCCCAAGCTTATTGTAAAACACATTTACAATATCTACATTCTCAAATCCCTGAATATTAGGTGCTGATAATACACGTTTCCGTTCCCGGTCAATGGTTGCCGGAAAACCGATCGAGATAGCTGTAATTTCCTCTTTTCTAGCATTCATATTCATATAATTGGTCACAAAATCAACCAGTCGGTCAACAGCCCGGTATTCATCCCCGATCTGCTCACTGCTCTTGATCACGAAATTCTTAAGACCGTACTCAGTATCGATCATCCCCGCCCGGATATTGGTTCCGCCAATATCAATTCCTACTACGTAACTTTTATTTGTCATTTAAACTCATTCCATCCTGTTGTCCTATTTCATTCGCAAATATCTTCTGCATTTCTTTGTATGCCTCACGCAGATCTTCGCTTAAGCCAAACAAACCGGAACCTCCTACAATAAAGACTTCACCTCCAGCGTCATACAGGCTTTTATACGTTCTCTGATTGCATGAACCATCGATTTGTATCTTATATTTATAACCGCATTCCTCTTTCAAGCGCTTCGCTTCAGTAATCTTATCCAGCATCTCCGGAATAAAGGGCTGGCCGGCAAATCCGACATCTACCGTCATAATGGTAAGCATTTCGATTCGGTTCAAATAATGCTTGATCTCACTCAGCGATGTTGCTGGGTTTAATACCACTCCCGGCTTGCATCCTAGGCTTTCAATCATATTCAGCACCCTAAAAGCATCCGTATTGATGGTTTCTGCATGCGGGGATATGTAAGTTGCCCCGGCTTTTGCCACCTCCTCAATCCAATCGGTAGGCGTGGTGGTCATCAGATGGACATCCATCGGTTTTTTTACAATTTCTGCAAATGTCCTAATCATGTCAGGTGATAAAGTGATATTTTTACAAAAATGTCCATCCATTATATCGACATGGTAATAATCCGCCAGCTCATTTAATATTTCCAGCTGTTCTCTTATTTTCAAAAAATCCATACACATTAAGGAAGGAGCGAATTCTACTTTCCTCATTTATTGATCATCCTCCTATTTATTCTTACTTGCCCCAAAGAACCTATCCAACGTAACAGCTGCAATAATCAGAACGCCCATAGCAATCTGCTGATAGTATGAAGATAGTCCAACCATATTCAATCCATTATTGATTACCCCGATAATTAATCCACCGATTACCACTTTCCAGATTACGCCCTGACCTCCGAAGAACGACGTTCCACCGATGATAACAGCAGCGATAGCATAGGTTTCATATCCGGTACCGGCATTCGGCTCCGCTGAACCTAGCCGAGCAATATTAACCATACCGGCTAGAGAAGCACAGATGCCCGAGATCACAAAGCAGAGCAGCTGATGTCTCTTGGTGGTAATACCGGCATAGTATGCCGAAATCGCATTACCGCCTAATGCATAGATATTGCGTCCAGCCCGTGTCTTCATGGTGAAGAAAATCAGTACCAGGGCAACGATCAGTGATATCACGATAGGCATCGGCACAACACCGCCGATCTTTCCACCAACAAATTTAGTGAACCCAGTAGAAATGCCCGAAACCGATCTTGCATCGCTCAAAATATATGTAAAGCCCCTAAAAATCGACTGGGTTCCTAATGTAATGATAAACGGCGGCAAATTGGTCGCATTGATCAGAGTGCCGTTGATTGCTCCTGCCACTGCGCCGAATAAAATGATTCCAACCAGCACCGCTAACACTGGCGGCCACCCTGCTACCATAAGTTTTGCGCAGACAACGCCGGACAGCGCCATAACCGAACTGACCGAAAGGTCGATTCCGCCGAGGATAATGCCGAAAAACTCTCCGCAAGCCAACAGTATTGTAATGGCGCTCTGTTCAATAATCTTCACATAATTATTGGCACTTAAGAATGCCTTTGGTTTTAAAATGCTGAACACCGTTACCATTAATATCAAAATAACAATCGTACTATAAGAACTCCAGTACTCATTAAAAGTCTTCTTTTTCATCCTCTCTACTCCTCCGTTTTTTGGCTCGTTGTGGCTGCTAGCACCAATTCTTCTTCGCTTGCTTCCACCGACAAGAATTCGCCATGTGATTTTCCTTCATTGAATACGATGATTCGGTCACAAGTCGATAAAAGCTCAGGAAGCTCCGAAGATACCACCAATACACCGATGCCCTCTTCCGTTAATTTTCGCATCAACTTATAAATCTCCGACTTGGTACCTACATCAATCCCCTTGGTAGGTTCATCAAATATGATGACTTTGGGCGATGAAGCCATCCACCTTCCCAAGATGACCTTTTGCTGATTTCCACCGGATAATTCTGTGATAATCTGATTTAATGAAGAACACTTAATCTGCATCGCTTTCTGCTGCTCTAAAGCGATGGTTTCTTCCATTTTAGGCTTAATCAATCCGACCATCCCGCCAAAGCGGCTCTCTTTTAAATACTTGGCCTGAATCAGATTCTGCTTGATGCTGAAAAATGGTGAAAATCCTGTCTCGCGCCGGTTCTCAGTAACCAGAGCAATCCCTGCAAAAAGAGCATCGTAAGGCTGTTTAATGTGGAGCTTTCTCCCATTTAATATGATTTCTCCCGCTGATTTGGGAGCCACGCCATAAATGGCTTCCATCAACTCGGTCCGGCCAGCACCGACTAAACCGGAAAAGCCTAGAATCTCTCCCCGTTTTAACTGAAAACTGATATTTTCCACATACTTATCTTTTCTGGTCAGCCCCTTCACTTCAAAGATTACTTCATCTCCGTAATCATAGTCAGGTTTCTGCAAATAGGTTCCTTTGATCTCCCGACCGACCATCAGTTTTACTAATTTATCATGATTCATTTCGCTGATCGGATAGGTTCCCATGTATTGACCATCTTTTAATATCGTAACGCGGTCACCGATGGCCAGAACCTCTTCCAACTTATGAGAAATGAAGACAATTCCTTTTCCCTGCTCTTTTAAACGTTTTATAATTCCAAATAAATGGTTGATTTCTTCTCCTGTCAGGGATGAGGTCGGCTCATCCATGATAATGACCTTTGCATCAAACGCCACAGCCTTGGCGATTTCGACCATCTGCTTTTCCGAGATAGACAATTGACCCACCGGAGTATTGGGACTTTTCTTAAGCCCGATCTTTGCCAGCACTTCCTCGGTCTTTTTCTTCATCGTTTCATTATCGACTATTTTCACACCTGCAAAGGATTTCACTAATAGCTTGCCGACAAATATATTCTCCTGAATACTGATTTCATTGATAACGCTTAATTCCTGATAAATAATACTAATTCCGTTTTCCTGCGATATTCGGGGGGTAAACCGGGGAAATTCTTTTCCATTTGCCACCATTATACCCTCACTGGGTTCATAAGCTCCACTCAGCATTTTCATCAGCGTCGACTTCCCGGCACCATTCTCACCCAATAAAATGTGCACTTCTCCCGGCTGCACATCAAAATTCACACCACTTAAAGCGGTTACACCCGGAAATCTTTTGGTTATGTTTCTCATTTCCACTAAACTATTCATAACATCGCACCGTCTTTTCTCTTTTTAAATGGCTAGTTAAGAGCATCCGGAAGGTGCTGCCGCAGCCGCACCTTCCAGACCCTATACATAAAACTTAGTTTTCATCAATTGTTACGAGAATCGGAGCGATTCTTTCATCGATTCTCTCTACATCACCTGGTTTGTTACCGGCACGGTAGGCTTCAACTAGCAACTCAAAACTTCTTGCTCCAACTAAAGCCGGATCCTGCGCAACAGTAGCTGTCAAACCACCTGCTTTGACAGACTCAATTGCATCACTGTTTCCGTCGGTGCCGACAACAATAATGTCTTTGCCGGAATTTGCAACCGCTTCCTGAGCCCCCATTGCCATGGTATCATTACAGCAGTAGATCGCTTTCAAGTTTTCATTCTTGCTGATCAAGTTAGTCGCAAGGTCATAAGCTTTGGTCTTATCCCAGTCAGCCGGCTGACTGTCGACGATATTGAGACCGGCTGCCTCGAAAGCTTCTTTACACCCATCTTTACGGTCTTCTCCTGAAGTTGCGCCTGCCTTACCTTCGATGATCGCTACTTCATCACCTTCTTGCAGCAGTGAAGCAATGTATTCTCCGGCAGTATTGCCAACAACTTTATTGTCTGTGGTAACAAAGCTAACCACTGAACCACCCTGTGCCGCCAAGGTATCAGCATTCACTTCTTCATCGATATTCGCTACGAGATATCCTGCTTCGTTTGCTTCCACAACCGTATTGACTAAGTTGGAATCAGACAGCGGAGCAACCGCAAATGCACAGTACTCTCCTGATTGAATCATGGTCTCAAATACAGTTACCTGACCTTCAACATCATCTTCAGAATTAGCTGCCAGAACCTCAACTTCAACACCAAGCTCTTCTGCCTTATCTTTGATCCCTTTCTCCATAGACTGCCAGAACTCAGAGCTTAATACTTTAATGACGACGCCGTATTTTTCCTTTTCCGCGGATACTGGTTCCCCAGTGGTCTCAGTTGCTCCGTCAGTAGTTGTCTCCTTGTTGTCTGCTTTGCTGTCTGTTTCGCTGTCTGCATTGCCGCCACACCCCATCAGTAATGATGCGCTCATTGCCACAACCAACAGTGCTGATAAAAGTTTCTTCTTCATTTTTTTTCCTCCTTGACATTAAAAAATTAAAATGGTTTTTGTATTATAAAAATTTAGTAAACGATTACGTTTCTAAACTCAAATAATTGAGGTAAGATCAGAGAATGATGTTATTTTTTTAGTAAATATACATAATCGTATCTTTATATAGACAGTAATCGATTACGTATGAAGAGAAAATATCTATTGCTTTCCTCTCGTAGATGCACGTTTTACCAGTGTAACCGGAATGCAGCAGCTCTGCTTTTTAGGGGAAGTTCCTTTCAGCAATTCTATTAGCAGCTCAGCTACTACTTTCGTCATCTCATCGATATGCTGCCTAATAGTCGTAATCGTTGGATCATTGATTACCGCTGCGCTGACATCGTCAAATCCAGTGACTTTAATATCATCAGGAACGGTTAAGCCCGCTTCCTGTATCGCCCATATCGCACCGATGGCGATGATGTCGGTAGCACACATGATGCCGTCAAATTGCATGCCCTGATTGAGCGACTTTGAGATAAGAGCCTGGGCATCTTTGATTTTTACATTTTCCACCCGCATGATAAAAGATGGATCAATGGGAATCCCCGCTTCGGCCAACGCTTTGCAATAACCTTCGTAGCGACTGGTCTTGCTGCTCTCACTGAGCATATCGGTGACAAAAGCAATTCGGCCACAGCCACAGTCTATTAACTCTTTGGTCGCCTCATATCCGCCCTGGACATTATCCGACTCAACATAGATAATATCGTCTTCCCACTTCTGCGGTCTTCTATCTATGTATACGGTCGGTACGGTCGCAAAATCCGGACGGCTATTGTAACTGCTGCCGGAAACCAATATTAGACCGCTGACGTTCTGAGCGATCAGCGCCTGAACATGCTGATACTCCAACTCGCTGGATTCGTTGGTATTGCAGATGGTGGTCAGATATCCAGCTTCAAACAGAAGCATCTGCAGCTGTAAAACCAACCTAGAATAGAATTCGTTAATAATATCTGGGATAATAATCCCGATAATTGGTGTCTTATTGGTACGTAAACCCTTAGCTACCAGATTCGGAACATACTGGTACTTTTCAACGACATCCAATACCTTTTGTTCTGTCTGCGCCGAATACCCGCCGTTTTGGTTCATGACTCTGGATATCGTTGCAACTGAAACCCCGGCAAGCTCTGCAATTTCTTTTATTGATAGATTCTTTTTCATCAAAATCTTGCCTTTCAGTTTTATTACGTAATCCTTTACGTAATACCTGATCTTATAATAATACACACTTACTTGTTCGTCAATACGTTTTTTTCTTTTTGTAGAACAGTTATATTTTTAGCTAAATAAATTTGTTGCATATTCACAATATTGTTTTTCTATGGGCTGACTAGGTTGAAATTCGCAAATGATTTTATTCAAAAAAATACTCTTTCTCATTAAAAATTGTAGGGTCATCCTTCACTTTCATAGCCAGCTCAAGAAGATTATCTTTTGTATTTAAGCTCTGGTCATCGATAACCATTTCCGTCAGCCGCTCTAAAATGTGACCGATAACGGGACCTTTTTCAATACCCAAATTCATTAAATCGTTTCCATTAACCTTAAGGCCACTGACCTGAAAGCACTGCCCCTCCTCGATAATATGTTCAAATAGCACCTTCTTCTTGTACAAAGCAGTTAATTTCATTGGAACGACCACGGGATTTTTCGCCATGACATCCGCAATCTGAACCTTGATAAAATCAAGGAAAATGTCCTCCCCCACTCTATTAAGGGCACGTCTCACGCTCACATAATCATCTGAATATTTCAAGCCATGCCATTTAATCAGCCGCAGGACCCTATGGGTCGTATCATTGTCAAATTTCAGCCGTTTCAAGATCCTTTTCGCTAAAACGACACTAACCTCGGGATGCCGATAAAAAGTATCCCTGCCATTTTCCAAAACATTTCTCACATCAGGCTTTCCAAAATCGTGCATCAGCATTGTCAGACGAAGTACAACATCGGGCTCAATGCATTCCATGGATTTGATTGTATGCTCAGATACTGAAAAAATATGATTGGGCGTATTCTGACTAATATCTACGATATCGTCATATTCCGGTAGTATTACTTTTGTAATTCCCAATTCCTGTGCAGTTTTAATATGCCCCGGATTATCTGAGACAAGCAAGGCAGTAAGTTCCATTCGGATTCGCTCCGCACTTATCTTCTGTAAATTCACCGCTTCTGCCTTAATCGCAGCTGTTGTCTGCTCCTCAATTTCAAAGCCCAGCTGCGCCGAAAACCTGACCGCTCGCAGCATTCTCAAAGCATCCTCATCGAAACGCCAGGCCGGATTGCCGACACACCTAATTCGCTTGGCATTTAAATCATCCATGCCATTAAACAAGTCAATCAAGCCTATTTTCGGATTGTAAGCCATGGCATTAATGGTAAAATCCCGACGTCTCAAATCTTCCTTCAGGCTTCTTGTGAATTCAACCGACTTAGGATGCCTTGCGTCTGTATATTCACCATCAATTCTGTAAGTAGTCACCTCATAGCCTTCGCCGCCCAGCATAACAGTTACCGTTCCATGCTGTATGCCGGTGTCGATTGTGCGCTTGAATATCTCCTTGATCTGCCTGGGATTTGCTGGCGTCGTTATGTCCCAATCCTTAGGATTACGCTTAAGGATAGAATCTCTAATACATCCGCCAACCGCATAAGCCTCAAAGCCATGGCTCTCCAACTCATCAATGATATATTTTGCATTTTCAGGCATATCAATCTGCATCTAATCACTCCTGTCTGACTATCTTTCATCCATTCTACTATACTTTATCGTATCAAGCAAACTAATTAAGAGTGATTTATTTTTTAATAAGCCTTTCCCCAGTACACCATTGTCCTTGCCGGTTTTCCGCAGCACACACAGGTATCTGCTATATTTTCTTGTTCAAAAGGCATACATCTGGAAGTCGCTCCGGTATCTTCTTTGATTTTTAATTCACAAGTCTCATCTCCACACCACATCGCTTTAACAAAGCCCGGTTTATGAGCGATGGTATCTTTAAACTCATCGTAGGTCACGGTTGTATAAGTATGCTCATCACGATGCACTCTCGCCCTCTTAAGCATATCATTTTGCATCTGATCCAATGTCGCCGCCACTTCTGTTTCCAGATCATTTAAAGAAATCACCTGCTTTTCTCTCGTATCCCGGCGAACGATTATCGCTTGATTGGCTTCGATGTCTTTAGGACCGATCTCAATTCGAATAGGGATCCCCCGCATCTCTGCTTCAGAAAACTTCCAGCCTGGGCTCTTATCTGAATCATCGACCTTAACTCTAAAGCTTGACAGTCTTTCTTTTAATTCCATTGCTTTCGATAAAACACCTTCCTTATGCTGGGCGACCGGAATCACCATCACTTGGATCGGAGCGATTCGAGGCGGCAGAACAAGACCACTGTCATCACCATGAACCATAATAATTGCTCCCACGACACGTGTTGACATGCCCCACGACGTCTGATGAACATATTCAAGCTTATTCTCCTTATTGGTGTATTGAATTCCAAAGGCTTTTGCAAATCCAGCCCCAAAGTTATGGCTGGTTCCGGATTGAAGTGCCTTCCCATCATGCATAAGAGCTTCGATCGTATACGTCTGGTTGGCACCGGCAAATTTCTCCTTATCGGTCTTCTTCCCTTTAATCATCGGAATCGCCAAAATTTCTTCACAGAAATCAGCATAAACATTAAGCATCAAAATTGTCCTATCCTCAGCTTCTTCAGCTGTGGCGTGTGCCGTATGGCCTTCCTGCCATAGAAATTCCGTAGAGCGCAGGAATGGTCTTGTCGTTTTCTCCCAGCGGACCACCGAGCACCATTGATTATATAGCTTAGGCAGATCCCTGTGGGATTGGATAATATTCGCATAGAAATCACAGAAAAGCGTCTCAGACGTCGGGCGAATGCATAGCCGTTCCGTCAATTCCTCCATGCCACCATGAGTTACCCATGCCACCTCAGGGGCAAAGCCCTCAACATGATCTTTTTCTTTCTGCAGCAGACTTTCCGGGATAAATAAGGGCATATAAACATTCTCCACCCCTGTCTCCTTAAATCTCCTGTCCATCTCTTTTTGGATATTCTCCCAAATCGCATAGCCGCCCGGACGTAAAATCATACATCCGCGGACACTTGAATAATCAATCAATTCCGCTTTCTTTACAACATCAGTATACCACTGCGCAAAATCCTCCGACATGGAGGTGATTGCTTCAACCAATTTTTTCTCCTTAGCCATTCTTTTCTCTCCTTCACATGAATTAAAAAAAGCCTCGTAATCCCATAAAGGGACCAAAAGGCAATTAATTTCGGCGGTACCACCCTCATTAGCCATAAGCATATGGCTCACTCGACACCTTTATCGCAGGCATACGCTATACTTTCGTACAGAACTCCAAGGTGGGTTCGGTAAGCTTCACTAAAGAATCTCTCAGCATCTGATTCTATCTCTGGGTAGGTTAGATTACTTATTATTCCTCTTCAACATCATTAAAAGTAATATTAGGCTATTCTCTTTATTTTGTCAAGATGCTTTTTCATTCTGATCGACTTTTACGCCATCAATCTGATTTAATATTTCAATAATGAGAACTAAGCCCAACGGCCCCAGTATGATTCCCCATAACCCAAAGAGCGTCATCCCTACAAATGTAGCCATCAGGATATAAAATTCATTGACACCTAACTTGCTTCCCATAAGCCGGGCTTCTAAAACCTCCCTAATTAATGCACACAATGTATAAAGGATGAGAATGACAGCCGCTTTATAATACTCTCCGTTCAATAAATAAACAACTGACCATGGTATTAAGATCGCGCCACTTCCAATCAACGGCAGCGCATCTAGTAAAGCAATAACGACTGCAAGCAAGGCAGCATAAGGGTTTTTTAAGATCATAAGCCCGGCGCCGCAAACAATTGCAATGAGAATCATAATGATCACCTGAGACTTTAAAAAGCTGACGCTCACCTGCCCTATCCGTCTAGTGATTTGAATGATTTCTTTGGCAAAAAGGTTTCTTTTAAGCCCTAACTTCATTGTCCTTTTGTTTTTAATCAGCAGGGCGGCGGCAATAAAGCCCAGTATGATAACGATAATAAATGTTCCTAATGTCTTGATAAACGGCAACCCATAGGCTGTCAGAAAATTAATAACCTTCTCACCCATGCCATCTTGTGCTTTCACCATTAAGTCAGTAAAATAGGCTTCGACCATTGTCTGTTCACTGCCGATAAATCGTCCGATAAAGCCACATATTTTACTAAAAAAATCATTTAACCAGAAGGAAATAGCTTCACTATTTTGGATTAAAATTTCAAATTGATACACTAAGTAATTGAGTAGGAAAACTAGAATTGCAACAACGATAGCCGCTAGTAATAAAACCAAAATGATTCCTGTTATGCCGATAGGAACTCTGGTCTTTCTGTTTATTTTTTCAGCCAAAGGATATAATAACTGACATATTGCATAAGCCAATATAAAAGGAGTCACGATAGGAATCATATACTTAAACACAATATATACACCTATAGAAACTCCGACAACTTCTCCAAATTTAACAAATTTATTTTCCATTCTGACACATCCATTTCCCAAGAAATCTGTTCTTATAGTATGTGACAGAATAACAAATATCATGTACGGTATAAATTATCTTTGATCGAACAGCTCATACGGCTTCCCTTCTGGCTGACACTTGAATTTAAGTCTTTTTTTCTTAATCGGATGGTTAAATTCCAGTCGATCGGCAAATAAGCCTATATCAACCCAGCCTTGATGCTCTATAAATAATGGATTGTACTTTGTGTCTCCATAAACGCCGACGCCTGCATGAGCCATTTGCGCACGGATTTGATGATGTCTTCCAGTCAGTAATGTTATTTCTGCCAAAGTATATATTTGGCCATTCTCACGTTTTGATTGGAGCACCTGATAATTTAAAACAGCTTCTTTACTTCCAACCGTATCTTTTGGCACGACTCTGGTGAGATTTGTTCGGGCATCTTTATTAAGATAATCCGTTAATGTCCCCGCCTCTCTGATCGGCTCGCCCGTTAAAACCGCTAGATATTTCTTAGTCATCTGATTCGATTGCATCTGCCGGCTCAAGAGCCCTGCGCTTTTCTGTGTCTTAGCCAGCGCCAAGATTCCCCCTACCGGCCTGTCAAGGCGGTGAATAAGGGCAATATACGGTTCACCTCTGATACCGCCTTGTGTGCATAAATAATTTTTCAGGTAACTGACCACATCCATCTCAGACGACCGATTGCCCTGCGACAGCATTCCGGCAGGCTTCTTCACAACAATGATTTCTTTATCTTCGAATAGGATGTCAATCGCCATTTAATTCAACTTTCTCTAAATGCCAAATATCACGAACATATTCTTCGATGGTACGGTCAGATGAGAATTTGCCCGCATTAGCAACATTAAGCAAAGCCATCCTCGCCCAATTGGCGCGATCCCTGTAAGCTTTATTGGCTTCTCGCTGTGCCTGTGCATAAGCCTTAAAATCCTTCAGGATAAAATACATATCTGCCCTGTCGTGATTCGACGGCTCTAACAAAGAACGATACAGCTCTCTGAATAACTCCTTATCATCACCAGAATATGTACCATCAATTAATTGATTTAATACCTTCCGAATATCTTCATCCTGATTATAAATATCATAAGGATTATAACCGCCATGTGCCTCATAATTCATAACCTCTTCGGAAGTCAATCCGAAGATAAAGGTATTCTCTCTTCCAACCTCTTCAACAATTTCAACATTGGCGCCATCCATTGTTCCCAGAGTCAGGGCACCGTTGAGCATGAATTTCATATTGCCGGTTCCTGATGCTTCTTTACTTGCTGTAGAAATCTGTTCCGAAACATCACTTGCCGCAAAAATAATCTCTGCATTAGAAACACGATAATTCTCAATAAATACCACCTTGATTTTCCCATTGATAGACGGATCATTATTGATGACATCAGCAACTGAATTAATCAGCTTGATTGTTAGCTTAGCCCTTTTGTATCCGGCCGCAGCCTTTGCACCAAATATAAATGTTGTCGGGTAAAAATCCATATCTGGCTTGGTCTTAATCTGATTATACAAATACATAACATGTAAAATATTGAGTAATTGGCGTTTGTACTCGTGGAGACGCTTAACCATCGAATCAAAAATGGAGTTTGGATCCACCTCAATATTATTATGCTCTTTAATGTATTTGGCCAGGCGCAGTTTATTTTGATGCTTAATTTCAAGAAACTCTTCTCTAGACTTCTCGTCATCTGCAAACTTCTCAATGCCTTTAATTCTGGATAAATCTGTAATCCAAGCGTCCGTTCCCAGCTTATTAGTCACCCACTGTGCAAACAGAGGATTCCCATGGAGGAGAAAACGTCTTTGAGTGATTCCATTCGTTTTATTATTAAACTTATTCGGCATCATTTCGTAGAAATCTTTAAGCTCTCTATTTTCAAGGATATCTGTATGCAGTCTCGCCACGCCATTGACCGAAGAGCTTGCTACAATCGCCATATTGGCCATTCGCACCTGTCCTTCATAGAGAATTGCCATTTTCTGAATTTTATAATATTGCTCAGGATAGCGTTCCTCAATCTGAATTAAAAATCTGCGGTTTATCTCTTCCACAATCTGGTATATCCTCGGAAGAAGACGCATAAATAAATCCACCGGCCATTTCTCCAGCGCTTCGGCCATAATCGTGTGGTTTGTATAAGCACAACACTTTTTCGTGACCTCCCAGGCCTCTTCCCATGTCAACTCTTCCTCATCCATGAGAATACGCATCAATTCAGGTACGGCAACCGTTGGATGGGTATCATTTAACTGAAAACATACTTTCTCATGGAGGCGCTTGATATCATCATGCTTTTCTTTGTATTTTGAAATGGCATCCTGAACACTAGCGGACACGAAGAAATACTGCTGCTTCAACCGCAATTCCTTGCCGCTGTAGTGATTATCATTAGGATATAAAACTTCCACAATGTTCTTTGCCAGATTCTCCTGCTCAACAGCCTTCTGGTAATCACCCTTATCAAAGGAGGCCAGATTAAAATGAGTCGTCGGTTCTGCATCCCATATCCTTAATGCGTTAACCATATCATTCCCATAGCCAATCACCGGCAGATCATAAGGTATCGCCATGACTGACTGGTAACCGGCCTGAATGAATACATTTCTTTGCTTTTCGCAATCCCATTCGATTCTGACATATCCTCCAAACTTCACCTCCACTGCTTTATCCTGGAGCTTTATTTCAAAAGGATTCCCATAGACCAGCCAATTGTCGGGCGCCTCAACTTGATAACCGTCTTTAATTTCCTGTTTGAACATTCCATACTTATACCTGATGCCGCATCCATATGAGGAATATCCCAATGTCGCCAGAGAATCCAAAAAGCAGGCAGCGAGCCTGCCAAGCCCGCCATTCCCCAAAGCAGCATCTGGCTCCTGATCTTCAATCACATTAATATCAAGACCTATCTCTTCCAATGCTTCGGCGACTTCTTTGTAGTAGCATAGATTGATCAGATTATTTCCAAGGGCTCTTCCCATCAAAAACTCCATGGATAAATAATAAACCCTTTTAACATCTCGTTCGTCACATACCTTACGGGTCGCCAGCCATGCATCAACGATATCATCCTTGATCGCATAAGAAACTGCCTGAAATATCTCCTGGGGATTGGCATCGTCAATGCTCTTTCGATATAACACCTTGATATTCTTATTAACCTCTTCTAAAAAAGCTTCTTTGTCAAATCTAGTTTCTAACCCTTTCTTATTCATAGCATACTTGCTCGTATTCATTATTCACTCCTTCTAATTATCTTCAAACTATCTTCTCTACACCTATAGTTACGACTTCTCCATTGATATTCCATTCCTTTGAATATCCTGAAATAACATTTATATTAAATTCTTCACCAAGAACCTCTGACTTGATTTCTTCGACATTGTTTGTCACAATCTGCCTAATTGTATCATTATCACTCATATATACCTTTATATGATCCACAACTTCAAAGCCGGCTTCCTTTCTCATTGTCTGAATCTTCGAAATGATCTCCCTGACAAACCCTTCCTCAATCAATTCCGGTGTTAGATTCGTATCCAGCACAACAGTGACATCCCGATCCGTATCTGATACGTATCCTGGCATCTTAGCTGCATCAATTAATAGATCCTCTTCTAATAATACTATTACTTCCCCTGAAACGTCAAGCTTAAGCTGACCGGTTGATGTCAATTCAGCCATTGCTTTATTACCGTCTATTAAAGAGAGCTCCTTACGAATCCCCCCCAGCTTTTTGCCGTACTTAGGTCCTAAAGTACGAAGCTGCGGCTTAAAGCTATATGATGTAAAACCACTTACATCATCGGTAAATTCAACCGACTTGACATTCAATTCCTCAGCAATGATCTCTTTATAAAAACTGGAAAGCTGGTCATTCGCTTTAACATACATCCTGCTAATCGGCTGCCTGTTTTTAATATTTGCAGCATTTCTACAGGCGCGCCCAAGAACAACAATCTGTAGGGATGTGTCCATATCCTTTTCAAGCTCTTTATCAATGTAATCTTCTTTGGCTAATGGGTAGTCGCATAGATGAATACTCTCAAGCGCTGTTTTATCAATGCTACGCACCAGATTCTGATATATGTCCTCAGTCATAAATGGTATCATTGGTGCTGCAAGCTTAATCACAGTTTCCAGTGCCGTATATAATGTCATGTAGGCATTTATTTTATCTTGTGGCATCCCTTTAGCCCAGAAACGCTCACGGCTTCTTCTGACATACCAGTTGCTTAAGTCGTCAACAAATCCCTGCAAGGCTCTTGCCGACTCAGTCACCTTATAATTAGCCATAAAATCATCAACATCCTGAATCAACGTATTCAGCTTGGACAGCAGCCATTTATCCATCACCGGTAATTGCTCATAATCAAGCTTGTATTGAGTGGCATCAAACCCATCAATATTGGCATAAAGCACATAAAATGCATACGTGTTCCACAGCGTTCCCATAAATTTACGCTGTCCTTCGACAACCGCCTTGCCATGAAAACGATTAGGCAGCCACGGGGCGCTATTGACATAAAAATACCAACGGATCGCATCAGCCCCATAGGTTTTAAGCGCATCAAAGGGATCGACTGCATTGCCTTTTGATTTTGACATCTTCTGGCCATACTCATCCTGAACATGCCCCATGACGATAACATTCTTAAAGGAGGCTTCATTAAATATCAATGTGGAAATCGCCAGCAGCGAATAAAACCAGCCTCTTGTCTGATCCACTGCTTCTGATATAAAGTCTGCCGGAAATTGAGCCTTAAACAAATCTTCATTTTCAAATGGATAGTGGTGCTGTGCAAAAGGCATTGCCCCCGAATCAAACCAGCAATCAATGACTTCCGGCACCCGGTGCATCTCTTTTGAGCACTTAGGGCACTTTATCGTAACCTCATCAACATAAGGTCGGTGCAATTCAATATCATCAGGGCAATTGTCCGACATTTCCTTCAACTCGGCAATGCTTCCGATAGAGTGCATATGGCCGCATTCACATTGCCATACATTAAGCGGCGTTCCCCAATAGCGGTCTCTGCTGATTCCCCAGTCCTGGACATTTTCAATCCAGTCTCCAAAACGACCCTTTCCAATATTTTCAGGTATCCAGTTAATAGTGTTGTTATTTCTAATCAAATCTTCTTTAACCGCTGTCATCTCTATAAACCATGACTCTCTCGCATAGTAAATAAGCGGTGTGTCACATCGCCAGCAATGCGGGTAGCTATGTGCTAATACCGGCTCGGCAAATAAGTTCCCGTTAGTTGCCAAATCTCGTAAAATAAGCACATCTGCTTTTTTGCAGAATACACCCGCCCAAGATGTTTCTTTTGTCATCTCTCCCTTTGTATCGACGTATTGTAAAAACGGGAGGTCATATTTTTTACTTATTCTGGCATCATCTTCACCAAACGCCGGTGCAATGTGGACGACACCGGTACCCTCTGATAATGTAACGTAATTATCACAGACAATATAATGACCCTTTTTATCTATCTTCTGAAATGGAAACAACGGTTCATATTCTTTATATTCCAAATCCTTTCCCACATAAGTTTCCAGGACTCTATAAGGACCTTCCAAAACTTTGTCTAAAAGAGCCTGTGCCATATAATAGATATCTCCTTCATAGTCTACTTTGGCATAAGTCTCTTTTGGATTGACACAAAGTCCCACATTAGAAGGCAACGTCCAAGGGGTTGTCGTCCAGGCAAGGAAATAAGCATCTTCTCCTTTAACTTTGAACTTTACAATAGCAGAGCGCTCTTCAACATCTTTATATCCTTGGGCTACTTCATGACTGGATAAAGGTGTTCCGCACCTAGGGCAATATGGCACAATCTTATGCCCCTTGTAAAGCAGCCCCCTATCCCAAATCTTTTTAAGCGCCCACCACTCGGATTCAATATAATCATTGTGATAAGTAACGTATGGGTTATCCATGTCCGCCCAAAAGCCGACGATCTTTGAAAAGTCTTCCCACATCTCTTTGTATTTCCAGACACTTTCTTTACAATGCTTGATAAATGGCTCTAACCCGTACTCCTCAATCTGCTCCTTACCATCAAGACCCAGCATCCGCTCTACTTCGAGCTCCACAGGCAGCCCGTGGGTATCCCATCCAGCTTTACGCGGAACCATATGACCCTTCATCGTCTGGTATCTTGGAATCAAATCCTTGATAACTCTGGTCAGTACGTGCCCGATATGCGGTTTCCCATTGGCAGTTGGCGGACCTTCATAAAATGTGAATTCCGGACAGTCTTTTCTGGATTCAATACTTTTTTCAAAGATCTTCTCTTCTTCCCAAAACTTTTGAATATCCTTTTCTCTTTCAACAAAATTCAGATTAGTCTCCACTTTCTTGTACATATTATTCCTCCTATCAAATAACAAAAAAACTCCCAACCCACAAAACAGGATGAAAGTCAGACTTTACATAACCACCTATTGCAGCATACAGATATATGCGTTCCGATAACGGTGGAAAACCGGCATATGGCTGCCTCCATTAGATATCTATCCAGAATATCATTAAGACAGCGCACTAGGCTTAATTAAGGTTTCAGCCCGCAACTTGGGAGTGATCTTCACATATATACGACTCGCACCAGGCTTCCACCATCCCCGGCTCGCTAAAAACTTTAGTATATCGCTACTCTCTCCGTCATAGTCTTTCACTTATACTATGATAATACATTTTAAAATTGATGTCAATTGGGAAATGCGTTTTTTGGGAAAAAGGACTTGCAAAATTCTAGATAATGTATATAATATATAGATACCGGGGTGTGGCTCAGCTTGGTAGAGCGCATGACTGGGGGTCATGAGGTCGCAAGTTCAAATCTTGTCATCCCGACGCTTTGGGAATCCCGCAATGCCTGTGTTTATGCAATGTCATTAACTTAAGAAATGGAAAAGATAGAAGTGTTTTTACTGCTTCTATCTTTTTTTATTGTTATAATGAAAGTGGGAGTATTTATAATTTTTGCATTTCGCGAAATGGGGTGGAGATGTGCGAAAATCAGAACAACGCTTTTATAATGATTTTCATTTTATGAGGTCAGAATTCTTTACCAATCAGTGCAGAGCAGGAAAAACGAACCATTTTATTCGCAATCGGAAAATGCCATCACACCATCTTCTGATTTCGATGCTGGTCAGAAAGGGGCGTACGTTGTTTGAGGAACAAAATGGAGATTGAAAACTTCACAGGGCAAAAGCCTGTGATAATGGAGCAAGATATATATGCAGCTATCTACTTGTCTAATGTAGTAAATGACATTATGCAGGAAACAGCTGCCGAAATAGAGGCTGAAGGTTCTGGAAAATATAAGTATGAAATGCAGATAAACAGGGGAATTGCAATAGGAATTATAAAAGAAGAATTATTCCATCTGATTATGGAACAGGATTTTGAAAAAAGGCAGGAAATCATGACTGCAATCATAGAGGAGGTTAAAAAGAATCTGCTACCGGTCCGAAACGAAAAGACCGGAATCATGGCCGATCCTGCGGAAAACTAGCCAGTAAATATTCAAACACCCGAAAACATTTGTACTAAGAGCAAAGAAAGAAACATAGGGAGAAGTTTGCCCAAATGGGATTGTCAAAGTAATTTGGGCGGTGGTTTCGGGATTAACCGTAAAAGAGCGTAATGAATCATAAAAGTGCAGGGTTTGTGCAGGGTGAATTTTAGCAAAAAGGCTCAAAAAATCATAAAAATACAGGTCAAAATGAAATGATATAATACTACCTTAGTTGATGGTGGTTTTTATAAAAAGTTATCCTATTAGCCACAATGACTGTCGAGAAGGATTTAACAATATGGTCATCACTTAAACATTCATATGTCCGTTCCACAATAACGTCCGACTTCTTTGATATACCCAAAAACAACGATTCCTCCTCTGTTGATTTCGACAGTGAAAACTTAATGCGTTTTTTATACGTGTTTTGGGGATTTTCTTCTTTTATATAAACCGTTTCATAAGCAATTGGCTCTTTTTCAATATAGATAATATTCAGTTGCGTTAATAGCGCCTCATTTTCGTCCAATTTGAATGCCAAAATGGCATAATCTTTGGGAATCATCATTTTTTCGTAAATATTATTAATTGTATAATGATACTTGGAATTGGCAAGCGCATCTCTCAAGCAATCACTGTGATCAATTCTTATTCTATACTTAGGAGGGGCAATAAAGGTTCCTTTCCCCTGGACAGTGTATAAAATACCTTCATTGCATAAAGCACTTATGGCATTCCTTAGGGTTTTTCTGTTGACCTTGAATAGTTCCGCAAGCTCTCGTTCCGAAGGGAGCTTGCTGCCCTCTTCAAGCTTTTGATCATAAATCATATTTTCTATAGCTTCGACAACGTCATATGATAATCCAAAAAATGTATTTGCGATGATTGTTCACCTCCTTATCAGAAATAATCACCTATTTGACCCAAATATCAACTTTATCATCTGTACTGTAAAATTGCGTATATTCTACTACTCTATCATTTACATCATAGTTAATAAACTCTATTTTAAACAGACCTGCATCGATTGGTATTTTAAGAATTCGGGCAATATAGGAAGATGTTCTAATTACATTGATCAGCATCTCCTCTTTATAGTAGTATATATTATGCTCTTCTATCGCAGCATAAAGTGAATGAATGCTGAAATCATATTTTTCTATGTCAGGAATTAAATGATACGGTATAAAAGCATTTTCTATAGCCAAAGGAATGCCATCCATATACCTAATTCTCAATAACCTGTATAACTTCTCTTCTTCGCCAAGATTAAAAATCCGGTTTAGGTTGCCAATATCTATTTGACCCGCAAACAGAACCTTAGATGTTGGTTTTGAACCCACATCTAAGGAGCGGGCAGAAAAACTATTTTGCATATTGCCTGCATTATAACGCAAAGGCGGTCGGTTAATAAAAGTCCCCTTACCCCTGACAGAAAGCAAAACACCTTCGCTAATCAGCAGCTGCTTTGCTTTTCTAATGGTTTTTCTATTCATGTTATAGGCACTGGACAATTCCTCCTCCGTCGGAAGCTTGTCGCCATACTGATATTCCCGGTTAAGGACTTTTTGTTTGATTGTATTCGCAAATTGAATAAATAAGGGTTCTGTATTCATCTAAACAGTCTCCTTCATACCTTAAGCTTTCACATATAAAAGCAAATTTGATGGATTTCTATAAGTATACCATAAATGCTTAAATTTGCCTATTATATGTGAAATTTTTAAGGTACACCAAAAGTACTTTTAACCATTTTAATGTCAGCCTGCAACCGCCAGAATTCCTGTTGCAGCACCGATAATCCCGATGATAATCAAACCAAGAAGTAAATAAATAGTTTTCACCTTCTTTTTAGTCATCAGCCAATATAAGGCGAAGACAAGCAGCAAAGGAAGTATCCCTGGCATAATCGAATCCAAAGTAGACATAATGGTTTGAGGATCTTCTGCATTCCCAAATGTAAAAGGCAGGCTAATCTCAACCATTGAAACACTCATCGCACCAATGACTGTCATTCCTAAAATGTTAATAGCGTAGGAAATATTATCCATAATTCCGCCTTCTGTCAGCCTGCCAATAAAACTTACCCCTGTCTGATAACCTAGCCTGCCTCCAAAGAATCTAAACAGATAGTTTGGTATGTTGAAAAGAAGTACGAATACTAAAGGACCTATCACATTTCCCTGTAATGCCAGATTTATGCCTATCCCCGCAGTAATTATTCTAAGGCTCACCCAAAATATGGCATCTCCCACTCCGGCAAGAGGTCCCATAAGGCCTACCTTCATTGAATTAATTGTTGAAACATCAAATTTGTCAGGACTCTTACTGTTTTCCTCCTCCATTGCCGCTGAAATCCCTAAAATGAAAGGCGCACACGCTGACGTGGTGTTAAAAAACTCCAAATGCCGTTTCATATAAGCCTTCTTATCTTCATCCTTCTTATATAGCTTGTTCATCAAGGGATACATGCAAAATACATAAGCCAGACTCATCATTCTTTCATAATTAAATGAAGATTCCATGGGCAATGAACGGACGAACAAAGTGTTTAAATCTTTTTTTGTAATTAAATTCTCATTAGAATTCTTCATCATTCGCTACCCCCATATTCGATTTGTTTTTACGGATTTCATTCATGATAATAAACATCACGATGCCAAATATACCACCTACAATGGCAATACCGAGCATATCCATATTCAGGTAGGCAAATAAAACATAACCCAAGAAGAAAAATGGAGCAACCTTTCGAGACCAGATCATGGTGATCAGCATGGCGAAACCTACCGCCGGCAGAAGACCTGTCGCTATATTCATACCGTTCGTAAATACTTCGGGTATTTTAGTAACAATCCGGTGTTACAGATAATATTGATACATTTTAAAAATCGTGTAAAACAGCGACAAACAGGCTTATTGCGGCACTTATAACCGTTTGCAGAACGAGAGTTTTGTAGGCGGTTTTTCATATATTCGCACATTTGCTATTCTGCCCCCCACCAAATATAATAAAAGCGTAAGGAGGAATGCCCTATGAAGAAAACTAAGATTTATCTGAATGAAACTGAATGGAGATATGTTGTACATAGCCTAAACGCCCTCAAAACTAAACTGCACAGGGCAGGGCAATACACCGATGCGGTGGACGATACTTTATTAAAGGTTATGACCGCCCCTGTTAAAAAAGTGAAAACTGCATAAGCCATACATACAGTCAAGCCGTCTGTTCCCTAAAAAGAATAGGCGGTTTTTTTGCGTTCTGAGGTACATAGCCGTCTTTGTTATTACGACAAAGGCGGCTAAATTCATGAAAAGGAGGAAAACCGAATGTCAGAACAGCGAAAACGCTCAAAGGACGGCTATGTTATCGCCTTGTCAAATCAAAAGGGCGGTGTCGGAAAGACTACCACAACGGCTAATCTCGGTATCGGTCTTGCTATGCAGGGTAAAAAAATTTTGCTTATTGATATGGATGCACAGGCTTCGTTGACCCTTTCGCTCGGCTTCAGACAGCCGGACGAATTACCCGTATCGCTATCGGATATTATGCAAAGCGTGATTGACGAGAAAGCTATTTCAGACGGCTACGGCATTTTG
>Ga0153949_1000015_pt1 | contig 84966 bp, 101 predicted proteins | sample TSNJ033MetaG_FD_104705 | JGI IMG/M metagenome (GOLD analysis project Ga0153949, IMG submission 104705) | Attine ant fungus gardens microbial communities from New Jersey, USA - TSNJ033 MetaG | ecosystem: Host-associated > Fungi > Mycelium > Unclassified | place: USA: New Jersey, Wharton State... | reverse complement strand
TTGATGTGTCTCCTGAAGAAGTCGCTATCGGTGAAATTATACAGGTGAAGCCCGGAGAAAAGGTAGCACTTGATGGACGTGTATTATCTGGCCAATCAAGTGTCAATACAGCAGCTTTGACAGGAGAATCCCTGCCACGTGAGGTGGGCAAAGGAGAAGAAGTTCTTTCAGGCTTCTTGAATATTAATGGTCTGCTGGAAGTCCAAGTTGAAAAAACTTTTGGGGAATCCTCAGTATCTAAAATTTTAAACTTGGTCGAGAATGCTCAAGAAAATAAAGCACCGACTGAACAATTCATTTCAAAATTTGCACGTTACTATACTCCAGTCGTGGTATTTGCAGCAGCGATAATCGCTCTGGTTCCCCCACTTTTCTTCCAACAAGATTGGTCAGACTGGTTGACACGCGCCTTTACCTTCTTAATTATTTCTTGTCCATGTGCAATGGTGGTTTCCATTCCTCTCGGCTTCTTTGCTGGGATTGGTGCCGCATCGAAAAATGGTATTTTAGTTAAGGGTGGCAATCACCTTGAAGCAATGACTAAGATAAAACACGTCCTCTTCGATAAAACAGGAACACTGACACAAGGGAATTTTAAAGTTACTCAAGTTTTTCCTGCAGAAGGTGTTGTACGAGAAGAGTTGCTCTATCTGGGTGCTGTTGGGGAACTTCATTCTACTCACCCCTTGGGGCTTGCGCTTAAAGAAAACCAAAATTTGGAAACAGTCACTGTAACAGAGTCGGAAGAAATTCCAGGGCATGGTATACGCACAGTTTATGAAGGTAATGAAATTCTCGTCGGAAATGCAAAGCTGATGAAAATGTACAATGTTAACTTTAGTGAAAGTGATGCCCTAGGTTCTTTGATTTATGTTGCCAAAAATGGCCAATACCAAGGGGTCAGCCTTGTAGCGGATGTCCTCAAAGAGGATGCAGAAGAAGCAATTAAGGCTTTAAATCAGCTTCATATTTCACAAACGATGTTGACAGGTGACAGCGAAAAAGTTGCCGCACAGGTTGCTGGAAAACTGAACATTACGGATTATCATGCAAATCTTTTACCTGAGGATAAAGTTACTTTGTTAGAGAAAGTACTTGCCAAAGGTGATGGTCTTACTGCTTTTGTTGGTGATGGGATTAATGATGCACCAGTCATTGCGCGTGCTGATATCGGTTTTGCGATGGGTGGCTTGGGTTCTGATGCTGCGATTGAAACAGCGGATGTGGTCTTGATGACAGATAAACCATCAAGTATCGCGAAGTCCGTTAAAATCGCCAAGAAAACGAAACGCCTGGTGGTGCAAAATATCGTTTTAGCTCTTGGTGTAAAAGCCGTTTTCCTTATTCTTGCGATCTTTGGCATTGCTACGATGTGGGAAGCAGTTATTGCAGATGTTGGAGTAACGCTCCTCGCTATATTGAACGTTTTGAGACTCTTAAAATAAAGTGAAGCTCCCTTCTTGGGAGCTTTTTTATTTAGCTTGGGAAAATAGGATAAAATAAGGACATGAATGGTTTAAAAAATAGTGGGTTTTTACTCTGATTGGTAACATAGCATAGCTGAAAATATTGCTTTGATGTTTAATGCTTATCGATAGCCTACTCAAGTGTAAACTTGGCATCAAGTGAAGATAAAATAAATTAATTAAAAAGACAAGGTAAAACTTGTCTTTTTGATTTAAGTAGGAAGGTTTATAAAATATTGCACAACCTTAATAGGGAAGGGATAGAAAAAACAAGCACCATAATCATAAAAAACAAACAATTCTTTTCACGGCAGACAGTTCCGATTTATGATTAGCACTTGCAGAATATGCTATAATAAAACCATGAATAACACGATTAAAGCAAAGCTGGAGCTCTTACCCGATAGTCCAGGATGCTATTTACATAAAGATAAAAATGGGACGGTTATCTATGTAGGGAAGGCGAAAAATCTGAAAAATCGCGTACGCTCCTATTTTCATGGCTCCCATAATACAAAGACTGAGCTTTTAGTCAGTGAGATTGAAGATTTAGAATGGATTGTGGTTGAATCAAACATTGAATCTTTGGTTCTTGAAATTAACTTGATTCAACGATATAAGCCCAAATATAATATTATGCTTAAGGATGATAAGTATTATCCTTTTCTCATGATTACAAATGAAAAATATCCACGTTTGATGATTACCCGTCGTGTCAAGAAAGATGGGGCAATGTATTTTGGACCTTATCCCGATGTTAAAGCAGCCAATGAAGTCAAGCGCCTCTTAGACCGTATCTTTCCTTTTCGAAAATGTGGTTTGCATGAAAAGAAAGTCTGTTTCTATTATCATATCCATCAGTGTCTTTGTCCAGTCGTTAATCATGTAGATCCTCAAGTTTATAAAGACATGGCTCAAGAAGTCAAACATTTTTTAACAGGGGATGATAAAAAAATTATCAATGAACTGAAAGAAAGAATGTTTGCAGCTTCGGAAAAAATGGAATTTGAGCAAGCGGCAGAATACCGTGATGTAATTAATTCTATCGGGACTTTGAGAACGAAACAACGTGTCATGAACCACGATTTAAAAGACCGTGATGTTTTTGGTTACTACGTGGATAAAGGCTGGATGTGTGTGCAGGTCTTCTTCGTACGCCAAGGTAAAATGATTCAACGTGATGTCAATATGTTTCCTTATTATAATGATGCAGAAGATGATTTTTTAACTTATATCGGACAGTTTTATCAAGAAGCTGCACACATGGTACCCAAAGAAATTTTAGTGCCCTCAGAAATTGATGCAGAGGCTGTTGAGGCAGTAACACAAACCAAAGTTCTCAAACCAAGCCGTGGAGAGAAGAAGCAACTTGTAGCAATGGCGACTAAGAATGCACGCACCCAGCTACAATTGAAATTTGACCTTCTCGAAAAAGACCTGATTAAAACTCAAGGTGCTATCGAAAATCTCGGGAAAATTCTCAACATTCCTACACCAGTTAGAATCGAATCGTTCGATAACTCTAACATAATGGGAACTTCACCCGTATCAGCAATGGTTGTCTTTATCAATGGCAAGCCTTCCAAGAAAGATTATCGGAAATACAAGATCAAAACTGTCGAAGGGGCAGATGATTATGCATCAATGCGTGAAGTGATTACGCGACGTTATAGTCGGGCTATGCGTGAAGGAACGGCTTTACCCGATTTGATTGCAATGGATGGTGGTGCTGGACAAGTCAATGCAGCTAAGGCTATTTTGAAAGAAATAGGTTTAGATATTCCTGTTGCAGGTATGGCTAAAAATGATAAACACCAAACCAGCGAGTTACTTTTTGGTGATCCTTTGGAAGTCGTACCGCTGAGTCGCCAATCGCAAGAATTCTTTCTCCTCCAACGTATTCAAGATGAAGTCCATCGCTTTGCGATTACTTTTCACCGGCAAGTTCGTGGGAAAAATACTTTTTCTTCAAAACTGGATGGTATTACAGGACTTGGACCCAAACGTAAGCAAAAATTAATGACGACCTTCAAGTCACTGAAAGCCATTTCTGAAGCTGATGTTGCTCAGGTCGCTGAAGCAGGCGTACCGTATGATGTCGCTGAACGGGTCAAGGAAGTTTTGAGCAAAGAAAATTAAAGATAAATTCATAAAGCAAATCAAAAATGATTTGCTTTTGTTATTATTAGTGTCTTATCTTGGACAAGGAGGTAAACTAGGCTATTTTTGTGTGAAAACTTGTTATAATAGAGCTTATGAATAAAACCGAAATAGAAAAGTTCCAGCAGGATTTATTAGGATGGTACAATATCCATAAAAAGCCTTTGCCATGGCGGAAAAACACCGAGGCTTATTCTGTTTGGATTTCTGAAATTATGTCTCAACAAACACAGGTTGAAACAGTTATGCCCTATTATCTGCGCTTTATGGAAAAGTATCCTAAGATTGAGGATTTGGCGGCAGCAGATGATGATGAGCTTCTAAAACTTTGGGAAGGTTTAGGTTATTACTCGCGCGCACGTAATTTAAAAATTGCTGCTCAGCAAGTCATGACAGAATTTCAAGGACAATTTCCTGATACGTTAAAAGATATTCAAAGTTTGCAGGGAATTGGCCCTTATACAGCAGCCGCTATTGCTTCAATTTCTTTTGGCTTACCCGAACCCGCCATTGATGGTAATTTGATGCGCGTGACGAGTCGATTATTTGAGATTGATGCAGATATTTCTAAGGCTGCTTCTCGGAAAATATTTGATGAAAAGCTGAGAGAGCTTATTTCGGAAGAACATCCAGGAGATTTTAACCAAGCGCTCATGGACATTGGTTCTATGGTTTGCACCCCCAAAATTGCCAAATGCGAGATCTGCCCATTAGCTGCCTATTGTCAAGCCAGACCTAAAGGTACTCAACTGAAGTATCCTGTCAAAAGTAAAAAGATTAAGCAGCAGCACATTTACTACAATGCTTATGCGTTAAAAAATACACAAGGCGAATACTATCTCCAAAGACGTCCGACCACAGGCCTACTTGCGAATATGTGGACTTTTCCGATGCAGGAGATTTCCAAGGAAGACTTTGATAATGAGACATTATTATTGCCAACCAATCTGCCAGACAGTATCTCACGTATGATTAAAGTTGGAGAAATTACACATGTTTTTTCTCACTTGAAGTGGTTTGTGCAAATTATTGAATGTATCCCTGAGGAAAACTTTAGTGTTCAAGAAGAAAAACTGGATGAAAATCAACTTTGGGTAAAATTGACGGACCTTTCAAAAGTCGCTCTACCTACGCCACAAGTCAAAATGTTTAAGTTTTTCAAAAATTAGTTTCCACTTTATAAATGCAAACGTTTTACTTTTTTGGTATAATTATAGGAGTTTAGAAAAAAGACTTTTTGTGAATATATTATCAAGAAGTCAAAATAATGGAGGCAATCATGACAACTATTGATTTTACTGCAGAAGTAGAAAAGCGCAAAGACGCAATGCTCGAAGATTTGTTTGAACTTCTTCGTATCGATTCAGCAATGGACATGGACAATGCGGACAAAGAAAACCCATTTGGCCCTGGACCTCGTAAAGCCCTTGACAAATTCTTGGAATTGGCTGAACGTGATGGCTACCAAACTAAAAACTATGATAACTATGTAGGTCACTTTGAATACGGAGAAGGCGATGAAGTTTTAGGTATCTTCGGTCACTTGGACGTTGTTCCTGCTGGTTCTGGTTGGGATTCAAACCCATTTGAACCTGAAATCCGTAACGGCAACCTTTATGCACGTGGTGCTTCAGACGATAAAGGCCCAACTATGGCTTGTTACTATGGTTTGAAAATCTTGAAAGACCTTGGTGTGCCATTGTCTAAAAAAATCCGTTTCATCGTTGGTACAAACGAAGAAACAGGTTGGAAAGATATGGATTACTACTTTGAACACTGTGAATTGCCATTGCCAGATTTCGGATTCTCACCAGATGCTGAATTCCCAATCATCAATGGTGAAAAAGGTAACGTTACAGAATACCTTCACTTTGACGGAAAAAATGCTGGCGCTGTAGTACTCCACTCTTTCAAAGCTGGTTTGGCTGAAAACATGGTTCCTGAATCTGCAACTGCAGTAATCTCAGGTGCGACAGATCTCCAAGCAAAATTGGAAGCTTTTGTGGCTGAAAATGCAGACAAAAACTTGCGTTTTGACCTTGAAGAAGCTGACGGTAAAGCAACAGTAACAGTTTATGGTAAATCTGCACACGGTGCAATGCCATTTAAAGGAATTAACGGTGCAACTTACCTTGCTAAATTCCTTAACCAATTTGACTTTGAAGCTGGTGCAGCTGCATACATCAAACTTGCTGCTGAAACATTGATCGACGACCACGAAGGCGAAAAATTAGGCACAGCCTACAATGATGACCTTATGGGTGCAACTTCAATGAATGCTGGTGTTTGGAACTTTGACGAAAATGGTGAAGGTACAATTGCATTGAACTTCCGTTTCCCACAAGGTACTGACCAACATAAAATCAAAGAAGTTCTTGAAGCGCTTGAAGGCGTAAAAGAAGTAACAATGAACGATCACGTGATGGAACCTCACTATGTACCAATGGAAGATGAACTTGTTTCTACATTGATCAGCGTTTACGAAAAACACACTGGCCTTAAAGGTTACGAAACAGTAATCGGTGGTGGTACATTCGGTCGTCTCCTTAAACGTGGTGTTGCTTATGGCGCAATGTTTGAAGGTGAAGAAGATACAATGCACCAAGCAAATGAGTACAAACCATTGGATGCACTCTTCAAATCAGCAGTTATCTATGCTGAAGCAATTTACGAATTGGCTAAATAATAAGAGAACATTAAAATCCTCCTCGTGAGGATTTTTTTATATATATTTTTTTATGAAATTTAATTCCATTATTTTAGAAAAAAGATTCAAGATAAATTCAGTTAAACAGCGGTTTTACGGGATTTATCTTTTTTTATTTAAAAATAATGTGAAAAAATCCCAGCAAACACTTGAAATAAAATTTTGGATATGTTAAAATGAATGCGTTAACAAAAGAAATAAAGTTTCAGAAATAGAGAGGTGTTTATGTTTGGCTTTTCAATTTTTATGAATGAAGATCTTTCTGCAAAAGATATTCAGTATATAAAAAAAATGAAACAGGCAGGATTCAAAGGGATATTTACTTCGATGCATATTCCGGAAGATGATGCTCAAGCGTATAAAAAACGCTTAGAAAAATTAGGTGCTTGTGCTAAAGCAAACCAATTGGAACTGATGGTAGATATTTCAGGGGAAGCCTTGGAACGTGCAGGTTACTCATTTGATCATTTAGAAGAACTTATTCATCATGGTGTCACAGGTTTACGGATGGATTATCATATTGACAATGAACAGATTGCCAAAGCCAGCCATAAAATAAAGATTAGTTTAAATGCCAGCACATTGGTAGAGGATGAGATTGAGGAACTAAGGAGAATGGAGGCTAATTTTGCTCATTTAGAAGCATGGCACAATTACTATCCGCGTCCCGAAACTGGTCTGGATAGGGAATATTTTCTCAAGCAGAATCAATGGTTGCAAAAATATGGTCTTAAGCGTGTTGCTTTTGTTGCTGGCGATGCTCAGAAACGTTTACCTTTAAGACTTGGACTTCCGACACTCGAAAACCATCGCGATAGGCATCCGTTGGCTGCGGCTCTTGAATTATTAAAGGATGAGACGGATGAAGTGTACATTGGAGATGGTGATTTAGCAGCAACAACAATTGATCAGTTTGAAAATTATCTGCAGTGGGATAAAATAGTTTTACATGTAGAAAATAATGCTTCAGCTTATTTTACTTCAGTCTTAGGAGAGCATGACAATAGAAATGATCAATCTCCTGGCCTGATCAGAAGTGCAAATGCCCGCTTTAAGAAGGTAGAACAGATCCACAAAGAACACACAGAAAAGCGTAACAAAGGTGCTGTAACACTGGATAATGAACTGTATGGACGTTATATGGGCGAAACACAAGTATGTAAAAAAACACTTCCAGCTCACCCTAATATTAACGTTGTAGCAAATGTTATTGAAAAAGACAGAGACTTACTTGATGTGATTTACTCAAAACAAAAGTTTGAATTAAAAGAAAAGGAAATAAAATGAATTTAGAAAAATTAACAACAGAGCGACGTAACGAAGAAACTTTTGGATTGGACGAAATGTCGGTCTCAACTGCTCTCGAAAAAATGAATAAGGAAGATAAAAAAGTTGCAGAAGCTGTAGAAAAAGCACTTCCGATGATTGAACCTGTGATTGAAAAAACGATTGAAAGTTTCAATCATGGTGGCCGACTTATTTATCTCGGTGCGGGGACAAGCGGACGTTTGGGCGTACTTGATGCTGCAGAGTGTGTCCCGACGTTTGGAGTTGAGGCAAGTATGGTTGTGGGTCTCATTGCTGGAGGCGAGAAAGCTATGACGCTCGCTGTGGAAGGTGCAGAGGATGACCTTGAGCTTGGCAAACAAGACTTGATTGATCTTCAATTAACCAAAAATGACATGGTGATTGGTATTGCAGCAAGTGGACGTACCCCTTATGTGATTGGCGCTCTTGATTATGCGAAGAGTATTGGGGCACACACAGGTTCTCTAGCGTGTAATATGAATGCTGAAATTAGCCAACATGCTGACTTCCCTATCGAAGTGGACTGTGGCGCTGAATTTTTGACAGGTTCAACTCGCCTCAAATCAGGGACAGCACAAAAATTAATTTTGAATATGATTTCGACAATAGCGATGATTGGTATTGGAAAAGTCTACAACAACTTAATGGTTGATGTGCGTCCGACAAATGAGAAATTAGTGGAACGTAGCAAACGTATCATTATGCAAGCTACAGAATGTGATTATCAGACAGCAGAAAAGACTTTTATCCAAGCGGAAGAAGATGTCAAACTGGCGATTGTCATGATCTTAACCAATAGCGAAAAAGATGAGGCGCAAGAAAAACTCGTACAGGCAAAAGGATTCATTAAAAATACATTGAGCTAATAAATAAAAATTAGGAGATGAAGATGGCAGAAGATAAAGTAACACGTATTGCACGGCAAATTTACGAAGAAATTGGTGGACCAGAAAACGTTCAAAGTTTAGTTCATTGTATGACGCGCGTTCGACTTTCAATGATTGACGAAACAAAAGTAGATCTTGAAAAACTCAAAGCTATTGATGGTGTTATGGGAGTTGTTGAAGGTGAAACGTTACAAGTTATTGTTGGACCAGGAACAGTCAATAAGGTAGCCCAAAAAATGGTGGATACCGTGGGTGTTAAGCTTGGTGAACAGTTTCCACACTCAGCAGGACTTAGTCTTGAGGATCGTGCAGCTCTAACGAAAAAAGCAGCCAAGGAAAAATACAATAAGCCTTCCAAAATAAAAGAAGTGCTGAACTCGATTTCACGTATTTTTACACCGTTGATTCCTGCCTTTGTCGGTGCTGGTCTTATTGGTGGTATTGCATCTATCCTTGCAAACTTAATCACCGCAGGTACAATTGATGGTGCGACTTTTGCACAGATTGTTGCTGTCCTAGGTGTAATCCAAAAGGGTATTTTCGCCTACTTGGTCATCTATGTGGGGATTAATGCTGCAACCGAGTTTGGTGCTACACCTTCACTTGGGGGTGTTATTGGTGCTGTGACGATGTTGACGGGAATTACACCAGAAGCACCAATTAACAATATCTTTACAGGTCAGCCCTTATCTGCACAACAAGGGGGGATCATTGGCGTTATCTTTGCTGTATGGCTTTTGTCCCTTGTAGAAAAGAATTTACGGAAAGTTATTCCAGATTCTATTGACATTATCGTTACCCCAACGCTGTCTCTTCTTACTATCGGACTTTTAACGATTTTCTTCATCATGCCTGTTGCGGGAACAATTTCAACATCTTTGGTGGGCGGAATTAATGCCGTACTTAATGTTGGGGGTGGATTTGCTGGCTTCCTCTTAGGTGCACTCTTCCTTCCTATGGTTATGTTTGGTTTGCATCAAATTCTTACACCGATTCATATTGAAATGATCGATAAGACGGGGTCAACAACCTTGCTTCCAATCCTTGCTATGGCTGGAGCTGGTCAAGTCGGAGCAGCTTTGGCGCTCTGGGTACGTTTACGCAAGAATAAAGAGTTCGCAGAAATTGTCAAAGGTGCTTTACCTGTAGGTTTCTTAGGTATTGGTGAACCTCTTATTTATGGTGTTACACTTCCGATGGGACGTCCATTTATTACAGCTTGTATTGGTGGAGGTATTGGTGGTGCCATTATCGGATCACTCGGTCATGTCGGTGCCATTGCTATTGGTCCAAGTGGGATTGCTTTAATACCATTGATTGCGGATAACCGTTGGTTGATTTACGTGTTTGGGCTTATTGGCGGTTACGTTGGTGGTTTTGTTGCGACCTACTTCTTCGGTATTCCTCAATCTGAAAAAGATAAAGCAGACAACTATGGAGATGAAGAAACATCAGCACCAACTCTTGTTGCAAATCTTGACAAAACAGTTGCTTCACCAATGTCAGGGAAAATTATTCCTTTAGCGGAAGTAGAAGATGAAGTTTTTTCTAAAGGCATGCTCGGACAAGGTTTTGGTATCCAGCCTCGTGATGGAAAAGTTTTTGCACCATTTGATGGTACAGTAACGACAGTTTTCCCTACTAAACATGCGATTGGCTTACTTAGCGACTCCGGTGTAGAAGTACTGATACATGTGGGCTTAGATACAGTGTCTTTAGAGGGCAAACCCTTCATCGCTAAAGTAACAGACGGAAGCAAAGTTACTAAGGGCGACATGCTTTTAGAAGCGGACTTAAAGATGATTGAGGAGGCTCATTTGCCATCAGTAACTTTAGTGGTTGTGACGAATTCTGATGAATTTAAGCACATCTACATTGAAGCTCCTGAAGAAGTCTCTCCTGGAGAGCAAGTTATCATTGCAGAATAAAAAAATAGGTTGGGTGGAAGCTCAGCCTATTTTAGCTCTTTAAGCTTAGAATAAGAAGAATGATTTTAAATAAAGTATCTGAAAATTTGGTATAATAGAAAAATGATCTACGGTATAGGAACAGACAATGTCGAGATATCGCGCATTGTCCAAGCATTGGAACGCAATGATAAATTTGCACAGCGCGTTTTGACAATAAATGAGTTTGCTCATTTTTCAAGTTTTACTTCAAAAAAACGTCAAGCGGAATTCTTGGCGGGACGATGGGCAGCAAAAGAAGCCTTTTCAAAAGCATTAGGAACAGGCTTTGACAGTCAGCTTTCCTTTCATCACATAGAAATTTCTAAGAATGAAAAAGGCAAGCCCTATTTTCTAGAACACCCCTTTGCTGGACAAGCACATTTAAGTATTTCACATAGTAATCTAGAAGCGGTTGCTATGGTTGTCCTTGAAAGCAAAGTTTGAGTATAAAAAGAAGGTAAATAATATGAAAGCAGCACCACATCGCCATACACCAGCGATTATTAAATTATCCGCAATTGAAAATAATGTAAAAAAAATGCGTGAGCATATCGGTGACAAACCAGAACTTTGGGCTGTTGTAAAGGCCAATGCTTATGGTCATGGAGCTGTTGCTGTTGCGCAGCATATTGATGGTCTTGTAGATGGTTTTTGTGTGTCCAACTTTGATGAGGCTATTGAGTTGCGTCAACAATTGATTATTAAACCTATACTTGTACTGTCAGGGATTGTACCAGACCATGCAGAAATTGCGGCCAGTCAGCATATTACCTTAACAGCGCCAAGTTTGCAGTGGCTTCAACAAGTCATTGATTCAAATAAAAATAAACATTTCTCACGTTTGCGTATTCACATTGCCGTCGATACAGGGATGGGCCGGATCGGTGTGACGACAGCCGAGGAAGCAAATCAAATTATTGAGCTCGCAGACCAATATAATATTAGTGTGCGCGGTATTTTTACACACTACGCCACTGCTGATGAAGAAGATACGACACAATTTAAAGAACAAAAGGCAAAATTTGATGCCTTAGTCAGTCAATTGAGTCGTCGTCCAAAATACGTGCATTCGACAAATTCTGCGGCGGGCTTGTGGCAAAATCAAGAAGTGCAAGATATTGAACGCATTGGTTTAGCGATGTATGGTTTAAACCCAAGTGGTGATGAGCTGGCTCTCCCTTATGCCTTGGAACCGGCTTTAAGCTTGCATTCTGAGTTGACGCATGTTAAAAAGATCCACAAAGGAGACACTGTGGGTTACGGGGCAACTTTCCGTGCAGAAGAAGATACTTATGTTGGAACAGTTTCCATTGGCTATGCGGACGGTTGGACCCGTGATATGCAAGGCTTTAAGGTTATCGTGGATGGTCAATACTGTGAAATTATTGGCCGGATTTCAATGGATCAGATGACGATACGCTTGCCGAAAAACTATGAGATGGGCACACAGGTTACACTGATTGGTAAAAATGGTGATAAAGAGATTACTGTTCAAGATATTGCGAACTGGCGTCATACGATTGGCTACGAAGTCATTTGTCTTTTATCCGATAGAATTTATCGTGTCTATGAAGAATAAAAGCTGCTTTTGTGCGGCTTTTTTTCATTACATTTTCATTTAAAATAAGTCATAAGTTGAGTAATTTGACAATGATTTTAAAAATGATATAATTATATTAAATAAATATGAGATAAAGTTAAGAAAAGTGAGGGAAGGGATATGATAAAAGTATATACTGTCATGGCTTGCAGTTCATGCAAAAAAGCCAAAGAATGGCTGGCCAATCACGGGCTAGAATTTGAAGAAATCAACTTGATAACTGATAAAATAGATCCCGAAGACTTTCTTAAAATTTTCTCTTTGACTGAAAATGGAACAGAGGAAATTATTTCCACACGGAGTCGTGCTTACAAACGCTTATCCTTGGATTTTGAACGCCTTTCCCTTCATGAGCTGGTTAAGATAATCGAAGAAAACCGCACACTCTTGCGTCGCCCTTTGATTCTTGATGATAAAAGGCTGCAAGTGGGCTACAATGAAGATGACATTCGGAAGTTTTTACCGCGTTCAGTACGTCGTGTCGAAAGGCTTGAAGCATCCCACAATATTCGACAGTTGGATGTAGAACGGGCACTAGAAGAACAAGCCTAAGAGAAAAATGGAGCAGAAATTGTTTCATTTTTTTTTGTGCATTTCGTAAAAGAAATTCGTTTTTTCATTCCCAACCATGTTATAATTTAATAATCAAATTAAAAAGAGGGAACAATGAAAAACTATATTATTTGGTTGAAACATGAACTCAAATCCATCAATACAGCTGGCAGCGTAATGCTGGCTTTTATCATAGGCGTACAGCTTGCTTTTTTCCTTACGGCACCCATCACTTTGTTGTCTGTGATTACACTTTTTGCGACTCTTGTAGGCTCGGCTTGTACGGTCTATATGATGATTGGGAGACCAATTAATGGTTTACTGGGATTAATTAGCGCTTTTGGCTTTATTTATATTAATTGGACTGCAGGACATTATGCTTCTGTTTTAGATCAGATCGTCTTTATCGCCTTTATTGATATCCCGTTAATCCTAACTTGGAAAACCTGGGGGCATCGTATTGAAAACGGTGTGAAGTTTATGACGCTCAAAGGTTGGCTGATTGCAATAGCTTTAATGTTAATAGCTTGGTGGCCAATGATGCAAGTTTATGCACACTTGGGAGATACGAATCCATTATGGGATTCGATTACACTGATTATTGGTGCAACAGCTTCCTTACTCGTTTTTAAAGGATATGGTGACAGTTATTCTTTATGGTTGCTTTCCAATATCGTAACCATTGTATTATGGGCGACAGCATTTGCCCAAGGCTACTCTGCCAGTGCCTTGCCAATGCTTCTCACCATCATCTTCTATTTGACTACAGCGCTATATGGGAAATATTTTTCAGTATGGAAAAGAGCAAACAAAAAAGCCTAGTCTAAAGCTAGGTTTTTTATTTTCCTATAGAAAAGTTGGACAGCTCAATGCCCACTGGTAACCTTTATCCCGATGAGTCCAACAACAAGCATAAGAACAAAGACCCAAGTCAGTGAAGGGACCTTGTCCTTAAAAATAAGGGCCCCGACTAAGATAGCTCCAACGGCTCCAATTCCTGTCCAGATAGGGTAAGCAATTCCTAAAGGAAGTTTCTTCATAGCTAAGGTCAAAAATCCAAAGCTAACAAGCATTCCGACAATTGTTAAAATATCATACTTGAGTATGGAAAAACCTTGACTTAATTTCATTGTTGAAGCCCAAACAACTTCAAAGATTCCTGCAAGAAATAAAAAGATCCACGACATATTACACCTCTTTCGAAAAGATAATTGAGCTAGCTTTTAAGGACCAGAAAAGGGCTCGCAAGGGATAAACAAAAAGAGTCATGTCAACTAACCACAAGGCCTAAGGTTAGTTGGCATGACTCTGATAAGTAGCACTCCGGCGAGTGATACTTTAGTCCTTCTTTATTATATTATCATTATTTCACATTTACTACCTGAGGTCAAGTTCTAGGCTTGTGAGGTATCAAATGACCAATAAAGAGAAAAGTTCGATGAGAAATTTAATTCAAATAATAAAACTGATATAATAAAAACAGATAAATTTAAACAAAAAAGGAGTCCATGGTAAATTTACTACGGACTCCGGGTTGATTTATACTTTTATTCTATCACTAAATCAGGGGTTTAGCTGACAATTTGATTATTATTTTGAAAAGCTTAAGGAATGGAGAATACAAATGAATCTTTTTATGACCTTTATGGTCTATTCGGTTATTGGCTGGCTTTGGGAGACAGTCTATTGCTTAGTGAAATATAAACGCTTTGTTTTCTGCGGTGTACTCTTGGGTCCGTATTGCCCGGTGTATGGATGCAGTATCGCTGCGGTTCTTCTTTTAACAAAAGGCATTCAAAATTCTAACCATCTTTTTTTGCTCTACTTATTTATCGTATTAATTGTTACGTTTATTGAATATGTTGGCAGCTGGATATTGGAAAAGTTGTTTAACATGAAGCTGTGGGATTATTCTAATCTTCCCCTGAATATTCAAGGAAGGGTGGCGCTTCCTATTTCTTTATTTTGGGGTGTGGGTGGTTTGGTATTGATCAAGCTTATTGATCCAGCGATCCAAGATTTTTTGAGGGAATTACGAGCAGTAACAGGCAATAAACTTGTCTTTATTCTAGTGCTGCTTTTTGCAGCAGATTTACTTTCTACATTTAGTTTTACGCTGTCAGCTAAGAAAGATTTCATGCCACTGGTAGATTCTTCGGACAATCAAAAACCTAACTTGAAAGAGTTAAGATTCAAGCATATATTTGTTGCTGATAAACCCTCAACGAATGGTCAAAAAATATTGGAATGGCTGGGCAGTAAGCCGGCCAAGTTTAAGTATTATAACTTAAAAAGAATCATCAAAAATCATCCTAATATCAAAATTATCAAAAAATAAGAGCCAGATTTTGCTATGTTAGCTGAAAACAAACGTTCCAGAAAAAATTTTTCCAATCAGGAAACACCTATTGGCACATATTTATGGAGTCTGATATAATAAATAGTATGAAAATAATTGATGGAAAAGCCCTTGCTGAAAAGATGCAAGAAGAACTCAAAAATAGAGTGATTAAACTGAAAGAACAAGGCATTCAGCCAGGACTCGCTGTCATTTTGATAGGAGAAAATCCAGCCAGTCAAGTTTATGTTCGAAATAAAGAGCGTGTAGCTGCAAAGCTTGGATTTAAGTCAGAAGTGATTCGGCTTCCTGAAACAACATCTGAAGCGGACTTGTTAGCGCTTATTGAAAGCTTTAATAAGGACCAATTGTGGCACGGCATTCTTGTGCAGTTGCCACTTCCTTCACATATATCAGAAGAAAAAGTCTTACTTGCAATCTCTCCTGAAAAAGATGTAGATGGCTTTCATCCAATAAATATGGGTAAATTGTGGAGCGGCGCGCCATTAATGATTCCTTCAACCCCAGCAGGAATCATGGAAATGTTCCGTGCCTATGACGTTGAGCTTGCAGGGAAAAAGGCTGTTGTCGTAGGGCGCTCTAATATTGTAGGAAAACCAATGGCTCAACTGATGATGATGGCGAATGCAACTGTTACCATTGCGCATTCCCGTACAGAAAATCTTTCTGAGCTTACACGTTCTGCTGATATTTTAGTCGTAGCCATTGGCCAAGACCGTTTTATCAAAGCAGAAGATGTAAAAGAAGGGGCAACAGTTATTGATGTTGGTATGAACCGTGATGAGAATGGCAAACTTCATGGGGACGTGGACTTTAATCAAGTGAAAGAAATTGCCGGACTCATTACGCCCGTTCCTGGAGGCGTGGGTCCGATGACAATCACTATGTTGATGGAACAAACTGTACGCGCAGCAGAAGCCTCTGTGAAATAAAAAAGAAAATTTCGTCCACACCTATTTATAAAGGAGCTAGTGTAGATAAAAAGTGGATTTAGAAAGATTAAAGGCATGACAGAGTATTTAACCGTATCAACTTTAACAAAATACTTAAAAGCAAAGTTTGACCGCGATCCATATTTGGAACGCGTTTATTTGACAGGAGAAATTTCCAACTTTCGCCAACGTCCCAGTCACCAATATTTTGCCATTAAAGATGAGAAATCTGTCATACAAGCAACAATGTGGGCAGGCCAATTTAAAAAGCTTGATTTCAAACTTGAAGATGGAATGAAAGTGCTTGTAACAGGACGTATCAGCCTGTATGCACCTTCGGGTTCTTATTCTATTAATATTGAAAATATTGTGCCTGATGGCATTGGCGCTTTGGCAGTTAAGTTTGAACAACTGAAGAAAAAGCTAACAGCAGAAGGATTGTTTAATCCACAATGGAAGCAAGAGTTACCACTTTTTTCAAAAAAAATTGCAGTAATTACAAGTCCATCTGGAGCTGTTATTCGAGACATTATTACTACCGTAAATCGTCGCTTTCCGATGAGTCAGATATTACTTTATCCGACAAAAGTTCAAGGCGCTGGCGCTGCGGAAGAAATCGCCGCAAATATTGAAGCAGTGAATAGTCGTTCTGACATTGATATTTTAATTGTTGGACGTGGCGGGGGCTCTATTGAAGATCTTTGGTCCTTTAACGAAGAAATTGTTGTCCGTGCTATTTTTGAATCACGTGTCCCTGTTATCTCTTCGGTTGGTCATGAGACCGACACAACCTTAGCGGATTTTGTTGCAGATCGCAGAGCAGCTACACCAACAGCTGCCGCCGAACTTGCAACTCCTAATACAAAACTGGATTTGCTGGCTTGGGCAAATGACCAAGAACTTCGAATGAGAAATCGTGTCACGCACCTCATCAAAGTCCAAAGGGATCGGGTGGAGAAGTTATCCCATTCGGTTGTTTTTCGTCAGCCGGAACGTCTCTACGATGGACATATTCAGAAAATAGATCATCTCACCGGGCGCTTACAAAATCTGACTGAAAATACGCTAAACCGTGAGAAACACCGCTATGAAATGGCTTCTGGAAAACTCGTGCCTGCTTTTGCTAAAATTTATGAGCAAAAGAAAAATCAAGTTGATAGCTTGGTACAAGCCCTTCTGTTGATGGATATTAGTAAAATTAAGGCGCGTGGTTTTTCAGTAGTCACTGCGAATGACGGCAAAATTATAAAGAGTATCAACGATGTTCAAGCTGAGGATATAGTGAATATCGATTTGAGTGATGGCACAGTTCGTGCAGAAATAAAATAAAGGATACATATGGCAACAAAAAAAGAAGCAAAATTTGAAGAAAATTTAGCAGAACTCGAAACAATCGTAAAAAAACTAGAAAGCGGAGATGTGGCTTTAGAAGATGCAATCTCTGAATTTCAAAAAGGAATGCTCCTTTCTGAAAAACTCAAAACAACATTAAATGAAGCCGAGAAAACACTTGTAAAAATCGTCGGAAAAGACGGATCCGAAAGTGAATTTTTAGGAGAATAAAAAGAAGTAAAAAAGATTGCCTAAGCAATCTTTTTTTTTGATTCTTTTTTGAAAGGCTAACTCAAATTTTTTAGATATTTATTGAGATAAATGTCTAAAATCAAATCTAGGAGAGCCATTTGAAAAACGCGACTGGTTATATCGTAATTGTGAAAGTGATTTTCAGGCATTTGAGATGTTAGACTCATATGCATTGAGTGATTTAAAGTGTTATGTTGGGAATTTGTAATGGATAAAAGTACCGCTCCTGTTTGCCCTACTTTTTGTGCACAATTGAGTAAACTTTTTGTTTCTCCAGATTCTGATATAAAAATAATAAGGTCACCGCGACGAGCCAGATTAGGAAGAAGATCTAACATATGACTTTCTGAAACATAAGTAGAGGCCCGGTCAAGTTGATAAAGGCGTTTTGAAATATATTCCGCAATAGGTTTTGTTAACCCTAATCCAATAATAAAAATATTATTGGATAGATTTATTTTTTTCGCAAAATATTCCAATTTGTCCCTATTAATATTGGGAAGGATCTCATTGAAGAAGAAACGGTAACTCTCAAAGAGTGAGGAATGCGAAAGGTATTTGGTTTGTTCTATGATTCTTTTTACTTCTGATTTAAAATCTGAAAATCCAGAAAATCCTAGTTTTTGACACAGTCTAATCAAAGTAGAATTCGATGAGCAAAGTTTTTGGGCCAATGAAGTCAAATTCATAGATAAAATAAGTTCGGGTTGATTATCCATAAGAGTAAAGGCAGAAAGCTCACTTGCTGTTAAGCTTTTCAATTGATGTTGATAATTATTTAGTAAAATTCCCATTGTCATTACCTCATTTATCATTCTATCATATCTGGATAATTATCCAAAATTTGGATAGGGAAACGCTATCATTTGTGGGATAATATGTTTAACAAAAAAAAGGAGTGATTGATATGGACCTATCACATGCTACATCAGAAAATTTAATTTTTTTGGATTGTTCTTTCACAACCAAAGAAGAAATTTTTGATTTCGTTGCTAAACAATTTGAAAAAGAGAATAAAGTCTCGTCTGCTCAAGAATTCAAAAAAGCACTTTTTGAGCGTGAAAGTATCGGTATTACTGGATTTGAAAATGGCTTGGCTATTCCACATGGAAAAAGTTCAACAGTGAAGGAAGCAAGCTTTGCAGTCGTTCGTTTGCAAAAAAGTTTGGATACAAGTGAGTATGCTTCATTGGATCCCCAGAGTAAGGTAGATACACTGTTTATTTTAGCTATTCCTGAAGATCAGGCAGGAACTACCCATTTAACGTTATTAGCAGACTTAGCAGGACGTTTGGGCGATATAAACTATTTAAATCAAGTAAAATCTGCTCATAATGCAAAAGAAATGATAAAAGTTCTGAAGCAAAAAGAACAAACACAAGTTGAAGGCCACGAAAATAAAGGATTAATTTTAGGTATTACGGCTTGTGCAGCAGGCATAGCCCATACTTATATGGCAGCTGAAGCAATCATGAAAAAAGCGCACGAGTTAGGTTATACAGCTAAGGTAGAAAAACAAGGCGCAAATGGAACTGAGGATCGAATTTCACCTCAAGAAGTAAATTCAGCCCTTGGAATAATTTTTGCACATGATGTTGCTTTGAAAGATGTTGATAGATTTTCTAATTTACCTAAGGTAGATGTAAAAGTAGCGGATCCTATTAAAGATTCTGAAAAAATTATAAAAGAATTACTTGAAAAAGCTCAAAATTATACACCTTCCAAAGAAAATATCAGCGAGATTGAAGAACCAGAAAAAGAGAATTTCTTGAAAACCTTGTCTACGTCTGTTATGACTGGTATTTCCTATATGATTCCCTTACTGGTAGCTGCCGGTTTAATGATTGGTATTGCAACATTGTTATGGTCGTATGTCCTTCATCTTCCGGTAGCAGAAATTGCAGACCCCAAATATAATACTGCAACTGGCATGGTTTTATACACGCATTATCTCAATGTTTTTGGGTCAATGCTTTTGAAATTTATTTACCCTATTTTTGGGATGTTTGCAGCTTATTCTATTGCAGATCGGACAGGCTTAATCGCCGGCTTTGCTGGAGGATTGTTTGCGGGTGGTTTGCATTATACTTTCTTCGGAATTACAGATGGCGTTATTCCTTCTGGATTTCTTGGGGCACTCGTTTTAGGGGTCCTTGCAGGTATAATTGTGAAATGGCTGAATGAAAAAATAAAAGTAACAAAGAATCTTCAAGCAATAAAACCAATGTTCCTTGTTCCTGGTATTTCAGTTTTATTAGTTTTTATTTTGAACTATCTTTTAGTACAGCCAGTATTTGGCGGAATTAACCAACTGATGACACATTGGATTACTTCAATGTCTGGTTCAGGATCCCTTGTTTTATCTGCTATTATTGCAGCTGCTACTGCTTTTGACCTTGGAGGACCAATTAACAAAGCAGCAGGAGCAATTGCAATAGGCTTAGCTGCCGATCAAACTTTCCCTTTGACTGCTCGTGTGTTAGCGATAGTTATTCCACCGATTGGTCTGGGACTCTCAACAATTATTGACCGTTTTGTGGTTAAACGTCGCGTTTATCCAGAAGATCTCAGAGTAGCAGGGGGAACCTCTTTTATACTTGGATTCATTGCTATTTCTGAAGGCGGCATTCCTTTCATGTTAAGGAATCCCTTAATTACTATTCCTATCAATGTACTGGGTGCCGTAATTGGAGCATGTACGGCTGTTGCATTAGGAGCGGTTCAATGGTTACCTCTTCCTGCCGTCTGGGGATGGCCTTTAGTTGAGCATTTGCCAGCATATCTATTAGGGTTATTAGTTGGGGTAATTTTTGTAGCATTCACTAATATTTTTACACGTTATTTCTTTATTAAACGCCGTGAAGCACGTGGAGAATCCGTAGAATATTAAAAATGAGATTATGCTTTTAGTAATAACTAAAGGCTATTTCTCTTAGAAAAGAAGGAAAAATGGTTAAAAGAGTTTACATTGTTCCACATACACATTGGGACAGAGAATGGTATTTTTCATTGGAAGATTCCAATATAATGTTAGAACAGGATATGACACGATTGATTGACGTTTTGGAAAATAATCCAGATTTTCCATCATTTGTATATGATGGCCAAATGTCTATTATTGATGAATATTTAAAAATAAGTCCCCAAAATAAGGACCGTCTAGCTAAGCTTATCGAAAATAAAAGAATTTTTATTGGGCCGTGGTATACACAAACAGACACATTATTGGTCCAAACGGAATCTATTATCAGAAATCTCCTTTTAGGTTCAAAAGGAGCAAAAGAAATGGGCCATTCCATGAATATAGGCTATTTGCCAGATATTTTTGGCCAGAATGCGTATCTCCCTTCACTTTTTAAAGATTATAATATAGATTATTCCATTCTACAACGCGGGCTGTATAATGAACAATTAAAAGACGGGTTAAATTTTACATGGAAATCTCCTGATGGAAGAGACATCCCCAGTAATAATATTTATTTTGGTTATGGTCCAGGAAAATTTTTATCAAGTGATCCTAACTATGTTGAAAAGTCTCTACTTCCAATACTTGAAAAACTAGCGTCTTTTAATGAGGAGGAAGAAGCAATTCTTTTGCCCGCAGGTGGTGACCAAGTTTTAGTTCGGGAGTACTTTCCACAGGTTGTTAGAGAGCTTAATGAAATGAATCTTGGTTATGAATTTATTTTATCTGATTATGAAACATTTATGAAAGCTACCGACCACCAAATGAACACTAAGGTTTCTGGAGAGCTCCTGGCGAGTCAGAAGTCGAGAATTCATAATACTATCCGTTCACAACGTATCGATATAAAACTCCTCAATTCAAAAGTAGAGGAAAAACTTTACCAACAGTTAGAACCATTAGCTGTTATGGCAAATCAACTTGGTGCAAAGTATCCGGATATGTGGATTGAAAAATGTTTGAAGCTACTTTTTGATGTGCATGCCCATGATTCTATTGGCGGATGCAATAGTGATGAAACCAATCATTCCATAAAAGAACGTTTATACAAAATTGAACGAATTCTTGATGGGCAAATCAATATTTTAAAGAAACAAATTGCGCGTGGTATTCAGAACAACGACGAAAATTTGGCTGTTGCCTTTAACTTATTACCTAAAAAAATGTGTAAAATGGTGCGTTTTGTCCTCTTCACGAAGAATGCTCAAGTCCAACTTGAAGGGGTAAAAGATCAGGTTATTCTCCAACAAGACTATATTTCTGGTGGTAAAAAAGTTAAAGTGACTGCCCAAGGTGAAATTGAAGTTGAAGTTCCAGGATATTATCGAACAGAATTATTGGCGAAGATTTCCTTTGATGGTTTTGGATACAAGACATTTAATGTCGTTGAAAAAGAGGCAGAAATGTTACTTGAAAAGAAGACTGCAAATATAAAAAATGACTTTTATAAAATCAGTGTAGAAAATGATCAACTTGTAATTTCAGGCGACCAATTTGTAATAGAAGATTTTCTTCAATTTGAGACACAAGTGGATGCAGGTGACTCTTATGACTTTTCTCCTCAACCTGAAGATGAACCTCAAATTTTTAAGCAGGTCAAGCTCATATCTGTTAAGAAGAGTAAGTTACAGCAAGAAATGAAAATTAAACATTTCATTACAGTTAAAGATCTCAAGGGGAACCAAAGTGAACAGCAAGTAACTACAACACTCATTTTAGAAAAAGAGGCAAGACAGGTTTCTGTTTCACACCAGCTGAGTAATCAAATGAAAGATCATCGGTTACGTGTACTGTTTAAAGCTGACACCTCTTCGGGCAAAAATTTCGCCGATCAAGGGTATTCTATTTTACAACGCGTAAATAACAATGCCTATCTTGAAAAATGGAAAGAGAATAATTTTGCCGAAGCACCCGTGGCTATTTATCCACTTGAAAATTTTGCTGGGATTGATAACAATATTGTAGTTTATACAAAAGGCTTGAAAGAGTATCAGGTTTTGAAAAGTCATTTTGCCCTGACTTTATATCGGTCTGTAGGTGTTTTAGGACGAGATGACTTAGCATGGAGACCTGGAAGAGCTTCAGGAATAAACAATAAGATAGTGCAAACACCCGATGCACAAATGCAAGGAGAGATGGATTTTTCATACAGCGTCGTCTTCACCTCTCAAAAGTTTGAAGTTAATGAATTGTATGACGAGTTGGAAAAATTTCAAAGCAATCAATTGACTTACCATCACCAAGAACTGAATACGTTTGAGGAACGTTTAGAACGTTTTGAGTTACCTCAACCTCTTTCCATGACAGAGCTGAGCAAGCAAAAAATATTTTTTAATTTTGAAGACGTAAGAGTCGCAGCTATTAAGAAAGCTGAAAATCAAGACAATGTGATTGTTCGTTTGTTTAATCCGACGGAAAGCAAGATTCCACTTATGGATGAAGGCATTCCCCTTAATTTATTAGAAGAAGTTAAAACGCAAAAATATATAGGAGCAAAATCATTTGCGACACTCCGATTATTAGGTGAAAAATAATGAATGTAAAAATAAAAGAAAAACTGATTCTTCTTTATGGAGAAAGAGCAGAAGAAGCAGAGAAAGAATTGGAAAAAGTTCTGAATAAGTTTGCTCAACGAGATTTTCCTCAAAAAGAAAAAATAAATGAAAAAAATGCTTATCTTATAGCCTATGGAGATAGTATTTTGAGAGAAGGGCAAACTCCTTTAGCAACATTGAATGAAGTTTTAAGTGAGACAATTGCGGGAGCGATAACAGATGTCCACTTACTCCCCATGTTTCCTTTTACTTCTGATGACGGTTTTTCAGTAACAGATTATTATAAGATTAATCCGCAGTATGGAACTTGGAAAGACATTGAACATCTTTCAAAAAATTATCGGTTAATGTTTGATTTTGTCGCTAATCACATGTCAAAAGACAGTGAGTGGTTTCAAAGTTTTTTACAAGAAGAAGAAGATTTTAAAGAGGCTTTCGTAATATTCGATGAAGAATTTAATGCCAGTAATACGGTGAGACCAAGAACGAGTCCTCTCTTTCATAACTATAAAGGGAAGAAGGTATGGACAACTTTTTCTGAAGATCAAGTAGACGTTAATATCAAGGATCCCAAGATGTTTGCCCGCTTAACAGAAGTTTTATTAACATATGCTTCAAAAGGAGCCGCCTCAATCCGTTTGGATGCAATTGGCTTTTTATGGAAGGAATCTGGCAGTCGTTCGATACATCTTTGGCAAACACATGAAGTTATTAAAATATGGCGAAAACTACTAGAGGAATTATCTCCCAACACACAAATTATTACTGAAACGAATGTTCCTCATGAAGAAAATATATCTTACTTCGGTAAGAATGATGAGGCAAACCAAGTCTACCAATTCCCGCTTCCTCCTTTAGTATTACATTCTTTTACTGTTGGGGATGCTCAAAAATTAAGTGCATGGGCAAAAGGAATTGAAGGACGAGGCGACACGGAAACTTTCTTTAACTTTTTAGCGAGCCATGATGGTATTGGTATGCGACCAACAGAAGGTATTTTAAGTGATGTTGAAAGAAACAACCTGGTCGAGAAGGTTATTGAAAATGGTGGGGAAATTTCTTATAAAGAAAATACCGATGGAAGCCGTTCTGTCTATGAATTGAATATAAATTATTCTGAAGCTTTAAGAAATAAGGGGGAGACGGATGAGATAGCCGTAGAAAAAATGAAAGCTGCTCACTCCATCCTATTTTCTGTTATTGGTGTACCAGCTATTTATTACCACTCTTTATTTGGGTCAAGAAATGACTATAAAGGCGTTTTAGATTCGGGGATTAATCGAAGAATTAATCGCGAAAAACTTTCAGCAGAACGATTGTTAGATGAGCTTAAATCTGATCCTTATCGTAATGGAATATACACGGGCCTGAAAAAAATGCTGGAAAAAAGAGCTCAATACAAAGCTTTTTCTCCCTACGGAAAGCAAGAAATATTGGATATTGATAAAAGAGTGTTTGCAGTGAAAAGAACTCACCATAATCAAGAAATTATTTCAATTACCAATGTGTCCAATCAGAAAGTCACACTGTTTGATTTAGAAGGGATGGATATTATAAAAGAAAAAACAATCCCTAAACAAATGGAGTTAGAACCTTACGCCTACATTTGGTGCTATAATAACACTAACAAGTAAAAGTGAGGAATAAATATGAAAGTTGTAGTAGCGATAGATTCTTTTAAGGGATCAGCCACGAGTGCGGAGCTGAACCAAGCAGTAAAAACTGCAGTTTTATCTGTATTTCCCAAATTTAATGTTGAAACTTTTGAAATTGCTGATGGGGGGGAGGGCAGTGTTTCTGCCTTGCACTCTGGTTTAGGTGGAAATTTTATTGAAGTTGAAACGGTGGACCTAATGAAACGTCCGATGCAAGCCTCTTATTTATTTCTTGATCATCGTCTAGCTGTTATTGAGGCAGCTGAGGTGGTCGGTATTGATAAGATTAAACCAGACGAAAAAACAATCCAAGAAGCAACGACTTTTGGACTCGGTGCCCTGTTTTTAGATGCTAAAAAAAGAGGGGCCACTGAGATTGTTTTAAGTCTTGGAGGAAGCGGTACCTCTGATGGAGGGCTTGGGCTTCTGGAAGCTTTAGAAGGTCAAGATTTTTCGACCATAAAAATCACAGGATTAGCAGATGTTACCAACGTTTATGCTGGCGCCGAGGGATATGCCAAAGTTTTTGGGAAGCAAAAAGGAGGGACAGCAGAAATTCTGGAACGCCAAGATAGAGCTGCACAAGCATTTGTCCAAAAAATAAAAAAAGAGCGAAAGATTGATTTACAAGAGATACCTGGGACAGGAGCAGCTGGTGGCTTAGGTGGCGCCCTTGTTTTGTTGGGAGGGACGCTGGAGCCAGGATTTGGTAAAATAGCAGAGCTTTTAAAAATTGAGGAAGCAATTAAAACTGCTGATTTAATTATCACAGGCGAAGGGCAGATGGATTTTCAAACAGCTAAGGGTAAAGTGCCGTTTGGAATGGCAAAGCTGGGAGCAAAATATAATGTCCCTACAATCGCTTTCTGTGGCAGCTTGTCGGAGGATTTAGGAGAGATGAGTAAAATCTTGTTAGCAAGTTATAGCATTCAGAGAACATTGCTTCCTTTAGAGAAAGCAATGTGCAAAGAAGTGACCCTAAAAAATATTCAGTTTTTAACAGAAAATGTTCTCAAAACATGGTGTCATGGGCATAGAAGTTGAAAATAAGACGTGAAGAGCAGTAACTTTGCGATGTTTTCAATAAACCAATAGTCAGTACGAATTACTGACGATCATGTCAGGGGTTGTGCTATAATAAAACCATAAAAAAGGAGAAGTTATGGATTTAAATAACCTTGTGGATAAAGCCAAAGATTTGGCTTCAAACGTGCCAGGAGACATGAAACAAAAAGCAGAAGAAGTGATTGACGAGCAGGTAGAGAAGTATGCTCCAGAAAACATGAAAGAACAAGCCCAAGGACTTGTGGATGACTTGAAAGGCAAGCTTGGTCTATAGTCTTGAGGCAAACGAAAACGTTCCTTATTTTAAAGAACGTTTTTTTCGTATTGAGAAATTATTTAAGAGTGAAGGCCTCTATTTTCTATTGGACATTATTTCTGTGAAATGGGATAATATAACTAATGATGACTGATATGAATAGGCTCAACCAAGAGCTGATAAAATTTTATAAAAAAGCTGATATTCCTCAACATCTTGCGGATGCTGTGACTTACTCACTTGCTGCAGGCGGCAAAAGAATTCGTCCGCTTTTGTTCCTAAAGATGTTAGAATCACTTGGAGTTACACTTGAAACGGCGCATTATCAAGTGGCAGCGACTGTTGAGATGATTCATGCGGGCAGCTTGATTCATGATGATTTGCCCGCAATGGATAATGACGACTATCGCCGAGGCCAGCTCACCAACCATAAAAAGTTTGATGAAGCAACAGCGATATTGGCTGGAGATGCTCTCTTTTTAGACCCCTACTATCTTTTAGCTACCCTTTCTTTACCGGCTGCAACAGTTGTTTCCTTAGTGAAAGAACTTTCTTTTGCAAGTGGTTCTTTGGGTATGGTTGCTGGACAGATTTTAGATATGGAGGGAGAAGGCAAAAACTTATCTTTAGAGCAGGTAAAGGAAATCCATCATTTAAAAACAGGGAGAATGTTAACCTTTCCTTTTGTGGCTGCTGGAATTATCGCTGAACAGTCCGAAGAGGTAATCACAAAGCTAAGAGAAATAGGTCAAAACTTAGGCTTAGCTTTCCAAATACGTGACGATATTATTGATGTCACTGGGACATTTGAAGAAATAGGAAAAACGCCTGGAAAAGACCAAGCGGAAGAAAAGTCGACTTATGTGGCCTTGCTCGGATTAAAAGGAGCCCAAGAAGCCTTAGAAGAATTATTAACGGCTGTGAAAAGTGATTTGGCACAAATAACTTCAAGTGCTGAAATTGTCGAAATTATAGAAAGTTTAGAAATAAAATGAAAGAAAGAGTAGATGTTTTAGCAGCAAATCAAGGATTATTTGAAACGCGAGAACAGGCAAAACGTGGAGTTATGGCTGGTTTAGTAGTGGATGCCAAGTCAGGAGAGCGTTTTGACAAACCTGGACAAAAGATAGAAGAAGCCACAGAACTGCGTCTCAAAGGGGAAAAACTGAAATATGTGAGTCGTGGAGGCCTGAAGTTAGAAAAAGCGCTTTTAGAGTTTGGTCTTTCTGTTGAAAATAAAACGTGTTTGGATATTGGAGCTTCAACAGGTGGATTTACAGATGTCATGCTACAAAATGGCGCCAAACGTGTCTATGCTCTCGACGTGGGCACCAATCAATTGGCATGGAAACTTCGTAAAGACGAGCGTGTGGTAGTCATGGAGCAGTTTAACTTCCGCAAGGCTGTCCTAGATGATTTTACGCAAGGTCAACCTGAGTTTACGTCCATTGATGTGAGTTTTATCTCACTTGACTTGATTTTACCGCCTTTGTTTGATATTTTAGCTAAAGATGGTGATGTGGCTGCCTTGATCAAGCCTCAGTTTGAAGCCGGTCGTGAACAAGTGGGGAAAAATGGCATTATTAAAGACCCGAAGATCCACAAGCAAACGATTGATAAAGTGATTCAAAAAGCCTTGAGTACTGGATTCTCAGTCAAAAATCTAACCTTCTCACCCATTAAAGGTGGTGCAGGTAATGTTGAATTTCTAGTGCACTTAAAAAAAGAAGAGACTGCGACAGTAGCACCTCTTGTTAATATTGAAGCTGTACTCCAAACAGAAAAGGAAACGTTAGTATGAGAAGAGAAGAACGCCTTGATTTTATTTCAAGACTCATCACAACTAAAGAAGTACAAACACAGGATGAACTTGTACAAGAGCTTTTGGCTAACGATATTGATGTGACACAAGCCACAGTTTCCCGTGATATTAAGTCACTCGCACTGATTAAAATCCCTGGAAGTCGTGGAGGTTATCGTTACGCCTTACCACAACAGCATGATGAAGAACAAAAGGATCTGCTGCATAATGAGTTAGCCAATGAGGCTATCTTAGAATTGAAAATGCACGATAATATGATTTCAATCATTGCTAAACCAGGGACGACCAGTGTGATTAAAAAAAGCCTCATCAATCGTTACAATAAGAAGATTTTTTCTATTATGACGGACGATGACAGTATTTTGATTATTTGTGAAACAAGACGGCAAGCAAATACCGTTTATGACGAATTAAGTTTATAAAAGGAAAAAGTATGCTACAAGAAATTTCTATCAAGAACTTTGCGATTATCGAAGAGATTCATCTTTCTTTTGAAAGTGGGATGACCATTTTGACTGGGGAGACAGGAGCTGGTAAGTCGATTATTATTGATGCTATGGGGCTTTTGCTCGGAGGGCGGAGTTCCAGTGATTTTGTCCGTACAGGTAAAGATAAGGCCGAAATTGAAGGTCTATTTTTTGCAGGGAAAAATGCAGAGTTGGATCAAAAGTTAGAAAACTTGGGCCTTGAGAGAAGTACTGAGCTCATTTTACGCCGTGATATTTTTGCTAATGGGCGCTCTGTTTGTCGGGTGAATGGGCAAATGGTAAATCTGACTACCTTACGTGAAATCGGAGAGCTTTTGGTTGATATTCACGGGCAGCATGACAATCAAGAATTGATGAATGCTAAATATCACCTTCGGCTTCTTGACGAGTTTGGTGATGAAAATTTTGAACTAATTAAGGCAGAATACCAAATTAAGTTTGAGCATTATAAAAAAATTCGTCAAGCACTTGAGACACGTCAAAAGAACGAACAAGAATTTGCTCAACGTATCGAAATTTTACAGTTTCAAGTTGAAGAAATTGAAGCAGCTGAGATTGATTTAAAAGAAGATGAGCAATTGCAGATGCGCCGTGATAAGCTTAATAACGCTAAAAATATAGCAGATGCTTTAAATACAGCCTATTTGGCTTTAGATGATGAAGAAGGTGATTTTTCAAGTCTGAGCGGGATACGGACAGCTATGGCAGAACTCGAAAATGTTGCAGAGTTTGACCAAGATTACCAAGATTTGTCTGATAAAACGATGGACGCTTATTACTTGCTTGAGGAAGTTTCAACCAAGTTATCCACAGCAATTGAAGGCATAGAGTTTAATCCAACAGAGCTTTTGCAAATCGAAGAGAGAATCCTCACCTTGAATACCTTGCGAAAAAAATACGGTCCAGAGCTTTCTGACGTATTGAAAACCTTGGACAAAATTCAGCTTGAGCTCTCAGATTTGATGGGGGGAACGGAAAATAGTGAGCGTCTTGAAGAAGCACTGAAAGAAGCACAAGCAGAATTACTCATTGCAAGTGAGCATCTTAACACAGCACGTCATGCGATAGCAAAAGAATTAGAAACCGATATTAAAAAGGAACTTGCTGATCTGTATATGGAAAAAGCCGATTTTTCTGTACAGTTTGAAAGTGGGAAATTCTCCAGCAAAGGGAATGAACAAGTGGAATTTTATATTCAAACTAATCCAGGAGAGGGGTTCAAACCCTTGGCCAAAACGGCTTCGGGAGGAGAACTTTCACGCTTGATGCTTGCGATTAAATCAAGTTTCTCAAGACGTGAAAATAAAACATCGATTGTGTTCGATGAGGTGGATACAGGTGTATCTGGACGTGTAGCGCAAGCTATTGCTCAAAAAATTTATAAAATCGCCCAAGCAGGGCAAGTCTTAGCTATTTCACATTTACCACAGGTTGTGGCCATTGCTGATACACAATTTTATATTGAAAAAGCGTCCACAGATGATGTCACTACTTCAACAGTAAGAAAATTGAAACTGGAAGAGCGGGTCGAAGAAGTGGCCAAAATGTTAGCGGGAGATGACATAACGGTAGAAGCGCTCGCGCAAGCAAAACGATTATTAATGAAATGAGGAGATTATGTTTAATTTGAAAGAGTTCAAACAATCCTATCAAAAATTTTGGTTAGGTTATATTTCTTTTAGAGAAAGGACCAGTAGAAAAGACTATTGGCTCGCAATGTTAGGGCACCTTTTAGTGACAGTTATTCTACTTGCCTTTGCCACTTTGTTTCATCTTTTATCAAGTGATGTTTTACCAGATTTGTGGTCTGTATTTTCATATTTTTTCATTGCTTTATGGGTATGTTATGGTCTAGTGTCCTTCTGCCCTTTCTTGGCCATAGCCGTACGCCGCTTACGGGATGTTAGTCTCCCTTGGGAATTGATTTTTGTACTTCTAGCTCCTTTTGGTGGTTTCTTTGGTATTCTTATTTTGAATGCTCTGCCTGCAGCTCAAGCCGCAGCGGACTTACCAGAATTTTCAGAACCGACTTATGGACAAGCACGGATAGAAGAAAAGGGTCAAGAGAACTTTTTGCAAGCTATAAAAAACTATTTTCTAGGTTATGTCTCCTTCAGAGGAAGAACAAGTCGCCTCAGTTTTTGGTTTGTGCAACTTATATTTGCTCTGGTATTTGCAGTTTTGGGCGTGGTGTTTGTCGGGGGTCATTTCTTTGAAAACATCCTCTTTGGAGGCGCATTTATTGCGACCTGGATGATGCTGGCCTTTCTCTTTCTTATCGGCGCTTGCTTATTGTTACCTACACTTGCATTATTCACCCGTCGCTTACGCGATGCTGGCTTATCCAATTATGGGATTGGATTAATCTTTTTTGTAGCTTTGTCCTTGTTCTTATTGAGCAATATCAGCCATGCTGTAGATGCTGCCAGCTTTGGAATTCGTGATTTTTCATTGTTCAACTATCTTCTCTTCCTTGCTGACTTTGTCTTCCTTATTACTCTCATCTTTGTTTTGCTTCAAGACAAAGATCAGCTTTTACAAAAGGAAAAAACACTTCTATTTAGAAGGAAAGGCTGAAATATTCAGTCTTTTTTGCTATAATAAATAAAATCACTAAAGAAATAAGGATATGTTTTGAATTATAAATTAAGAGAAATTTCAGCTGAAGAATTCGCTCAATTCAATGAAAATGTAAGCCAAGGAAGTTTTTTACAGACGCCTGAAATGGCAGAGCTGATGATGGCAAATGGCTGGGAAGTAACTTTATTGGCTGTCCAATCAGATAAAATCGAAATGGCTGCTCTTTTGGGTGCAAAAAATATGACTGGAGGAAAGCACTATGAAATCCAGTATGGTCCAATTTATCAAGAGTACCAAGAAGGTGTAGAAAAATTTTTCTACAAAGAATTACGTCAGTTTGTTAAGGACCATGATGGCATGGAACTTCTAGTTATCCCAAATACAAACTACCAAAAGTTTGACAGTACAGGTAATGCGTTGACTGACGAAAACAAGCAGTTTATTCAATCCATGCAGGAGTTGAACTACGAACATACAGGCTTAGAAGTTGGTTACAACAAACGTGGTGAGTCTACATGGCATTATGTGAAGGATCTTTCTGATATTGCAGATGATAAAAAACTTTTAAAATCCTATACGAAAGATGGGCAATATTCTGTCAAGAAAACACAGCAGTTTGGGATTCGAGTACGTCCTTTAGCTTATGAGGAACTAGATAAGTTCAAAAAGATTACTTCGGAAACGTCGGAGCGACGTGGTTATGATGATCATGATCTGCCTTACTACCAAAGTCTTTATAAAACGTTTGGTGATAAAGCAGAGTTTTTGGTGGCTGAAATTAATTTCGCAGACTATGAAGCGGCAATTTTAGCTCAAATGGATAAACTTACTGGACAGATTGAAAAAACGAAAAAAGAAGGTAAACGCAAAGAGTTAGAAAGCCAGCTTGAAACACAAAAAGTACGTTTAGCAGAAGCGCGTGAATTTATTGCTCAACATGGGCGAGAAGATATTATCTTAGCCGGCTCACTCTTTATCTATGGCGCAAGTGAAACCATCTATCTGTTTAGTGGATCCTACGAAGCATTTAAGAAATTATATGCGCCGTTTGCTATTCAGCATTATGTAATGAAGAAAACCCTTGATAAAGGCGTGAAAAGTTATAATTTCTTTGGAGTAGCTGGAACTTTTGACGGTACAGATGGTGTGCTTCACTTCAAACAGAACTTTGCAGGTTATGTTGTACGTAAAGTTGGCTATTTCAATTATTATCCAAAACCACTTAAACACAAAGTTTTAAGCATGGTTAAGACACTTTTAGGTAGAAAATAATGGAATTCTTAGAAATCTCACAAGAACAATTTACAGCCTTTGCAGCTGAAAAAACGGAGTCATTTTTACAAACACCACAAATGGCAGAAATGTTGGAAAAACGTGGTTATAAAGCGATTTTCCTCGCTGTAAAAGTCAATGACCAGATTAAAATGGCTGCACTCATGACTTCTGTTTCTGTTTCAGGCGGCGCAAAGTTGGAAATTAACTTTGGTCCTATTGGTAACTTTGATCAGATGGTTTTTAACTGCTTTATTCAAGAGTTAAAAAAATATGCGAAAAATCAGCAAGCTCTAGAAGTGAAGATACGTCCAGCTGTTAATTATATGGTTTATGACAGCAAAGGTCAGGAACTTCAAGAAGCTAATGAAGCGTTCATTTCAGAAATGAAAAAGCTTGGTTTAACTTACAATGGCCGACATGTGGGTTATGAAGAGCAAGATGCCGTTGCCGAATGGCAATACATCAAAGACCTTTCAGAAATAGACAGTGAAGAAGAACTTCTCAAGAGTTACAATTCTAACGCAAAACGCAATGTCAAAAAAGCGATAAAAAACGAAGTTACCGTTAAGAGTGCAACTTATGAAGAACTCTTTGAAGTGGAGCGTTTGATTGGTAACACAGGTGAAAAACGTCATTTTGCAACCAAAGATTTAGCATATTATCAAGAGCTCTATAAGGCCTTTGGCAATAAAATTGAATTTTTGATCACTTATAAAGATGAGACAGCAATTGCAGCGGGTGTTTTTATTGAAGTCAACCAAGAATTTCTTTACCTGTATGGAGGTTCTGACGGCGCTTATGGCAAGTTAGGTGGACCTTTCCTTATGCAACATACGGCAATGCTTCATGCCATTGAGCGTCAGATGAAAACATATAATTTTTATGGCATCTCAGGAAACTTTGACGGCAGTGATGGTGTTTTGAAATTTAAACAAAATTTTGGGGGCTATATCACACAAAAAGTAGGGGAATTCGCCTACTATCCACAACCTGTAAAATATAAACTTATTCAAGGTATGAAAAAAATATTAGGGCGTGTTTAACTTATAAAGCTGACGAAAGAATTTCGTCGGTTTTTTTGTACTAAAGATATATAGAATTTAAAATGTCAAAAACTTTTGACAAATTTGCTATAATGAAGGCATGGAAACTTTATACGATTTAACAATTATCGGTGCTGGTCCTGTGGGACTTTACGCCGGATTTTATGCTGGAATGCGTGGAATGACTGTCAAGATAATCGAAGCTTTAGAAGAAGCTGGCGGTCAACCTCAAACACTCTACCCAGATAAAATGATATATGATATAGCCGGTTTACCTGAGATTTCAGGAGCAGATCTAACGGCTAACCTTTTAGCACAACTTGCTCGCATCCCCCATGAGCTGTATTTAGATGAAAAAGTTGAAAATATTAGCCAAGAAGATGAAAATAAGCATTTTGTACTGCAAACAAGTAAAAGTAGGCATTATTCGAAAGCGGTATTGCTAACAACAGGTTCTGGCTTGCTCAGCCCGCGTAAACTTAATTTGGAGCAAGAAGAAGAACTTCATGCATTAGGAAAATTGAATTACTTTATTCAAAACTTAGAAGAATATCGTGAAAAAGAAGTTGCAGTTCTTGGTGGGGGAGACAGTGCACTGGATTGGGCACTGATGTTGGAAAAAGTGGCCAGAAAAGTTCACCTTATTCATCGTCGTCCTTCTTTTCGAGCTCATGCTTTAACAGTGGCAGAGTTAGAACAATCAACCGTTGAAATACATACACCTTATCTTCCTCATGAGTTATCACCAGAAGGGCTTAAGCTGCAACGTGTAAAATCAGAGGAGGTAAATCATTTAGCAGTAGATAAAATATTAGTAAACTACGGCATGATGACAAACCATGTTGATTTGAACGAAGAAATTGAGTTAAGCCGTAGAGGAAGAATAAGAGCTAACCGACAACAAGAGACAAATATTTCAGGGCTTTATGTCGCAGGGGATGCCAGCGATTATGATGGAAAAGCCCCCTTAATGTCCGTTGGCTTTGGAGAAGCTGTACTGGCAATCAATGACATGACCCAAAAGCTTGAATTTAGCCATAGCTTACAAAAAGGACATTCTTCAAGCCTGTTTGGTAAATGAGGAGAAAATAAGGTATAATGGGTAGTAAACGAATGATTTACAGAAATTTAGGAAAACATTATGCTTATTAACTTACTTATCTTAATATTACTTATATGGGCTTTTCTGGTTGGCTATTCAAGAGGATTAGTCCTACAGACTTTGTATAGCTTGGGGATCATTATATCTGCAATTATCGCCTTTTTAAATTATAAGGAACTTGCTTCAAAATTAACAATGTGGGTACCTTTCTCCAGTGCAACAGCAGATTCACGGTTACTTTTTTTTGATAATAACTTGCTTTTCCAAATCGATGATGCTTTCTATGCTGGTCTTGCCTTCATGATTATTTTCGTTGCTTCTTATGCGGTGATACGTCTAGTCGGTCTTTTTGTCCACATCACACGCTTGCAGCCCTTTGGAAAAACTGGAAAAATTATCGCAGGCATTCTAGGGCTCGGAGCAACTTATTTTGGCATACAAATGGCCGTTACTTTGCTTGCACTTGTACCCATGGCCACTGTTCAAAACCATTTGAATGCTTCAGCTTTGGTTCGCTTGATGGTTAGCCATACTCCGATTTCTTCGGGGTTGCTGAAAAATATATTTATTGAGAATATAATAGGTAATATTTAGAATTTATGAATAAAAAAATTATCCAAATTTTAGAATTTGACAAGGTCAAAGAGCAATTCTTGGCCTTTTTAACAACCGCCCAAGGCAAAAAAGAGTTGGAAGAACTAGAACCCCTCTCTGATGCCACTAAAATTCAAATCTTATTTGATGAATTGTCAGAGTTTGAAAAATTGGCCCAAGAAAATGGGCAGCTCCATCTTTCCAAAACGGCAGATATTAGTGAAATTTTGCGCCGCTTAGAGTTAGATGCTCAATTGAGTGGCCGAGAATTTGTCGAAATTAAAAAAGTGGTCCAACAAGGACTGAATATTGTGCGCTACTTTGATGAAGCAGAAAATGTTGAAATTCCAACACTTGATGAACTTATCCGAAAATTTTCTGATCTTTCGCCTGTGCATAAAACACTTGAAATTTTTGATAACTCTGGTGCGCTTTACGACAATGCATCTGCTGAGCTGATGCACATTCGTTCAGCCATTAAACGTTATCAGTCAGACATTAAAAAAGTGATGCAGGAACTTTTATCTAAACATGCAGGTTCTCTTACTGAAAATTTAATCACGGTGCGTAATGATCGCCAAGTGTTGCCAGTACGTGCAGATAGTAAAAATAAAATAGCGGGTGTAGTGCACGATATGTCTGCCTCAGGACAAACCCTCTATATTGAACCCAATGCTGCCGTTTCGCTCAACAATAATTTAAATCAAAAGAAAATCGAAGAAAAAAATGAAATGATTCGAATTTTTCGAGCTGTCAGTGAAGAACTCAAACCCTATAGCTTGGATATTCGACAAAATGCATGGTTACAAGGTCATCTTGACTTGATTAAAGCCAAGTACAACTACTTATTGAAGCATAAGGCCAGTATTCCTGAGCTGACCCAAGATAAAGACATTTGCTTTTATGAAGCACGTCATCCTTTGATTGATCCAAAAGTAGTTGTGGCTAATGACATCAAATTTGACAGGAGTTTAAACACAATTGTAATTACAGGGCCAAATACTGGGGGTAAAACAATTACCTTAAAAACTGTTGGTCTGCTCACGATTATGGCGCAATCTGGCTTGCCTATCCTCACTAGTGCAGGCAGTCGTGCACACGTTTTTCAGGAAATTTTTGCGGATATTGGTGATGAACAGTCGATTGAGCAAAGTCTCTCAACTTTCTCGAGTCATATGACCAATATTGTCGCAATTCTCGACAAGGCAGATCATAATGCCTTGGTGCTCTTTGACGAACTTGGTGCAGGTACGGACCCCAAAGAAGGTGCCGCTTTAGCCATTGCAATTTTAGAATATTTACGTGGAAAACATGTAAAAACAATGGCGAGTACCCACTATCCAGAACTTAAAGCATATGGTGTCGAAACACCTGAAGTTCTTAATGCGAGCATGGAGTTTGACATCGATAAAATGCGTCCTGTTTTCCGTCTGCAGTTGGGGATACCCGGCCGTTCAAACGCCTTAGAAATTTCACGGCGTTTGGGTTTATCAGACCAAATCATTCAGGAGGCGAGTGACATGGTTTCTGATGCGGAACATGATGTTAACCATATGATTGCAAGCTTAGAAGAGAAAACGCGTGAAGTCACAGAAGCAGCTACCAACATTAAGAAGTTAGAACGAGAAAATATAACTCTTCACAAAGTTTTGACCAAAGTTTATGACCAAATTAATCGAGAGCGTGAGCATGAGCTAGAGAAAGCAAAACGTGAAGCCCAAGAAGTCGTGAAAAAGGCCAGTCAAGAAGCTCAAGAAATTCTCAAAACATTGAATGATAAAGCGCAGCTGAAACCTCATGAAATCATTGCAGCACGTGGCGCACTTGAGAATCTAGTTCCGTCTGTAGATTACAGTAAAAACAAAGTTTTAAAAAAAGCTAAGGCACAACGTGGCTTGAAACAAGGCGCTGAAGTATTGGTTACAGCATATGGGCAACGTGGAAAACTTATACGTCTTGAAAAAGATGGACGTTGGCAAGTGCAAATGGGCTCAATAATGACTAAACTGCAAGAAGATGAATTTGAGCTAACAGAGGAAGAGATTGCTAAAAATCAACCTGCAAAAACGAAGGCTGTAACCCGTAAGGTCAGCAACAAAGTGAAAGCACAGCTTGATTTACGAGGCATGAGGTACGAGGAAGCAGAGTTAGAGCTAGATAATTATATTGATCAGGCCTTGCTTGCCAACTTATTACAAATCACCATTGTTCATGGTATCGGAACTGGTGTGATTCGTGAAATGGTACAGAAAAAGCTACAGAAACATCGGCATATTAAGAGTTATGAGTATGCTCCTGTGAACGCGGGGGGAAGTGGCGCAACAATTGCAACCTTGAAATGACTCAAAATATAAAAACAATCATAATATTTGTAAAGTAGATAAAAATTCGCTAGAATGTACTCATAATAAAGAACGAGGAACGAAAAATGGAATATAACATTACTGATGCTACATTTAAAGAAGAAATTAAAGAAGGACTTGTGCTTGTAGATTTTTGGGCAACTTGGTGTGGCCCTTGTCGTATGCAAGCTCCAATTCTTGAACAATTAGGAGAAGAACTTGACGAGTCTGAGCTTAAAATTTGTAAGTTAGACGTTGATGAAAATCCAGAAACACCACAAGCTTTTGGTGTTATGAGCATTCCAACATTGATTTTCTTTAAAGATGGTCAAATGGTGAAACAAGTTGTCGGCGTTCAAACAAAAGCGCAATTGAAGGCAATTGTAGCGGAACTTTCATAAGAAATAAAAATAAGAATGCCTCTCGGGGTATTTCTTTTTTTATTTCAAATTATTAGATATGTTTGACAATAAGGCAAAATGCATTTAAAAGGGAAGACTCTTGCAAGCGAAAACAGCGTGACAAAAACTCGGCAAAATGGTATCATTGAAAAGTTGAGATGAAAATCTCTAGATATGAAGGATAAAGGAGACTGATAATGTCTAAGAAAAAAGATACAGAAATTGAAGTTATTGACACAAAAACAGGTGTTCAAGTCAAATCAGGTAAAAAAATTATTGCTGACATTAACGAAGAAAATGGCAGTTTTGTCGTGGTTGCTTCGGGAAAAGAACTTGCTGTGACCCGAAATTTTGCGGATGCCATGGAAGAAGCAATCAAAGCCTATAATTTAGGTGCCTAATTTTATCTTATATCTCAAAGGTTAGAGTTAATCCTTGAAATACTCTCATGATTTTGATAAAATATTTACTGTTGTCGAAAGATAGACAGTGGGGTATAGCCAAGCGGTAAGGCAAGGGACTTTGACTCCCTCATGCGTTGGTTCGAATCCAGCTACCCCAGTTGCTTAAACAGGTTCAAACTGAGCCTGTTTTTTTTAATAATTTTTGATAGAATAGAGATATGTACACAGTAAAAATTGGACTCGATCCTCATCTACATGACAAGTTTGTTGCTGCCTCTGGTATGCCAAACCTTTTACAAACCTCAAAATGGGCGACCATCAAAAGCAGTTGGAATTCGGAAATCATCGGATTTTATCAAGATGATAAGCTGGTTGCAAGTAGCTTGGTCTTGATTCGTCCCCTTCCACTGGGATTCACAATGCTTTATATTCCGCGCGGAATTTTGATGGATTATACAGATAAAGCTTTATTAAAGTTTGTTCTGTTAGAATTGAAAAAATTTGGTAAGAGTCAAAAAGCACTTTTTATCAAGTTTGATCCGGCTTACAAATTTGACGATGCCTATGATCTTCTGACAAATTTAACAAGTGCAGGTGTGGAGTATACTGGACGTACTACAGAAATGCATGATACGATCCAGCCTCGCTACAATGCTGTCATTTACAAAGAAGATTTTTCAGAAGAAAACCTAGATAAAAAAACACGTCAATTTATTCGTAAAGCACGCAATTCTTATCCAGAAGTTACTTTTGGTGGAAAGGAGTTAGTTCCTGTTTTTGCTGAATTGATGAAGAAGACAGAAGCACGTAAAAATGTAAGTCTTCGTAATGCTGATTATTATACAAAACTTTTGGACACTTATGGCTCAGATGCTTTTATTACTTTAGTAAAATTTAATATGGCTAAAGTCAAAAAAGATATGGAAGCGAATGTTGAAAAGATTAAGGATAATCAAGCAAAAGCTAAAAATGAAAAACGCTTAAAAACTTTGACGGAAGAACTTGCTATTGCTGAGAAAAATGTTGCAGACATTACACAGTTTATCGCAGAAAAAGGAGAGATTATTCCGGTAGCTGGAACTTTATCTATCGATGCTTTTGGTGCCGCTGAAACCCTTTATGCAGGTACAGACACAGCCTTCCAAAAATACTATCCTTCTTATTTAGTATGGTTTGAAACTATTCAACATGCATTTGAAAATGGAGCAAACACCTTAAATATGGGTGGCCTTGAAAATTCCCTTTCTGAAAAAGATGGATTATTGAAGTTTAAAAAACACTTCAATCCGCGTATTGAAGAATATGTGGGTGAGTTTGACCTCCCTGTAAGTAAACTTCTCTATAAAATGGCCAATGCCATGTATATGCGTCGAAAAACAAAACATTAAGAACCAGAGAAAAAAAGTTTACAATATATTGTAAACCACTATACATTTTTGAGAAAAATGTTATAATGAATATTAGCTATTAGGGAAGGATGGCGTTTTTCGCCTGTAAACTTGTAAACATGGAATTCAAGCATGACACTGTAATGCTACACGAAACTGTTGATATGCTTGAGGTGAAACCTGATGGCATCTATGTGGATGCAACTCTTGGTGGGGCAGGACACAGCGAGTATCTTTTAAGTAAGTTGACAACTGGTCATCTCTACGCATTTGATCAAGATGATACTGCCCACGAAAATGCGAAGGTTCGCCTTAAAGCTGCTTTGTCAGAAAATAAGGTGACATTGATAAAGAGTAACTTCCGCTACTTACGTTCAAGTCTTGCCGACTTAGGGGTTACAAAAATTGATGGTATTCTTTATGATTTAGGCGTCTCAAGCCCTCAGTTTGATGACAGCCAACGTGGTTTCTCTTATAAGAAGGAAGCACGCTTAGACATGAGAATGGATCAATCTCAAGCACTTTCTGCATATGAAGTTGTAAATGATTATCCGTATGAGGATTTGGTCCGCATCTTTTACCGCTATGGTGAAGAGAAGTTTTCAAAACAAATTGCTCGAAAGATTGAACAAGCACGTAAGCTTCAACCTATTGAAATGACGACAGAGTTGGCAGATATCATCAAGTCAGCACTTCCTCAAAAAGAGCTTAAGAAAAAAGGACATCCCGCAAAGCGTATTTTTCAAGCGATCCGAATCGAAGTAAATGACGAACTAGGAGCGGCTGAAGAATCAATAGAAGAAGCAATTGATCTGCTTAATGTTTCTGGACGAATAAGTGTGATTACTTTCCATTCTTTAGAAGATCGTTTAACAAAAACAATTTTTAAAGAATACAGCACCGTTGATGTGCCGAAAGGACTTCCTATGATTCCGAAAGATATGGAAGCAAAGCTCAAGTTAGTCAATCGTAAGCCCGTTCTTGCGAGTGAAGAAGAACTTGCTTTTAACAATAGAGCGCATAGCGCCAAGCTTCGTGTGGCTGAAAAACAAAAAGATTAAATTGATGAAAAAGGAAAAAGGAGAGAGGAGAGAAAAATATGGCAGCGCAACCTAAAGAATATTTTGACATTGAAACAGCGGCCAAAAAGGACAGCTATGCGATTTCAAAAGACTCATTAGCACCAGAAGTTTTGGCCAAAAAGTTCAAAAGATTTTCTGGGGTTGAAAAAGTATTTTATCTTTCTATGGTCGTCGTAGCATTGATGCTTGCGGTTACCCAACTCTTCATTCAAACAAAAACACAAGAAATTGAAAGTAGTACCTTGCACTATAACAGTCAAATTACTGTTAAAGAGCAAAAAAATTCTGAGTATGACCAGAAAATTCAGGAGTTAACAACCCAAGACAAACTACAAAAAGTTACGGAAAAGTATGGCATCTCCTATAATTCTGATAATGTATTGAAAGCGACAAAATGAAAAATATTTTTCGAATAATTACTCTCCCTTTCAGACGTATTTCGAAAAAAGCGAAAAAAAGTCATCAAAGACCTGAACAAAATCGTAAACATGTAGGTAAAAGTCTATTTGTAGTAGCTATTGCTCTGTTTGCGATTTTTATATTTCGCTTTGTCTGGATTATTACAGTGAATCAAATCGGTGGTGTAAACATCTCCGAAATGGCTAAGACGAACTATTTAAACACAACGACTGTTTATGCTAAACGCGGCACAATTTTTGACCGGAATGGTGTGCCACTTGCAGTTGATGCGAGTGATTACACGATTTATGCGGTGCTCGATAAGACACAAGTCGACAACAACAATAATAAGCTTTATGTTGATAAGGCTGACTTTCCGAAAGTTACAGAATTTCTTAATAAAGAGTTGGGCATTGACAAGGCTTTGATTGAGCAACAGCTCAATTCTGGCAAGGCTCAAGTCCAATTTGGTTCAGCAGGGACAAAAATTCCTCTCGCTAAAATGGAAAAGATAAAAAAAGATGCAGAGAATGCAGGCTTAGTAGGTATTGGTTTCACACCTAATTTGACACGTTCTTATCCAGAACCAAATTACGCTTCACAATTTGTAGGGATAGCCTCTTTGAAAACGCCGGGAGATTCTGCCTCTGGTTTGGTCGGGATCAACGGTTTGGAAGCCTCATTTAATGATATTCTCAGCGGTACAAATGGTGAGGAAACGTATGAGAAAGACCGTTATGGTCGTCCATTGCCTGGAACAACTACAGTAAGTAAGCAGGTAAAAAATGGTCAAGATCTTTATACAACTTTAGATGCCCGTTTACAAGGTAATCTTGAATCACTCATGGATACAGCTGTAGAAAAGTCAGGTGGTCAACAACTTTCTGCCACACTGATGGATGCACATACAGGGGACATCTTAGCTACAACACAGCGCCCAACAATTACCGCCAATAACTTTAATGATAAAGCAGCGCGGGAACAGCCACATTTCACAGAGAATAGCATGCTTTACCAGTCACAATTTGAGCCTGGTTCTGTTATGAAAACTTTCTTGATGGCTTCCGCTTTGGACAGCAATAAAGTAGATTTGAATGCCTCTTACTACCGTCGTGTCAATCTCTATGATGTCGTTATTAATGACTGGGATGCCAATGAAAGCGAAGATGGAACTTTTAAACTTCCATCAACAGTTACTTTCGCTCAAGGGTTCATGATGTCAAGTAATGCTGGAATGACACGGATTGTCCAAAATATGGGTAGCGACCTCTGGGACAGCTACTTGCGCCGCTTTAAATTTGGGGTACCCACTCGTATTGGTATGGGTGGAGAACAGTTTGGTGCTCTCCCTGACGATAACGCAGTATCTCAAATCCAGTCTTCATTTGGGCAAGGTATCAGTACGACACAAATTCAACTTCTACGTGGTTGGACTAGCTTTGCGAATAAAGGAGAAATGCTTGAACCTCACGTTGTGAATAAAATTGTCGACAAAGATAAAAATACCTATTTGGAAAGTCAGGCAGAAGTTATTGGACGTCCGGTTTCTGAAGGTGCGATAAATAAAACGAAAGATTTGATGGTAGGCGTTAATACGGACCCAACATGGGGAACATCTTATCTGACAGTAGAATCGCAAGGGCATGAACCTGGCCCGCTCTTCCTGGTTAATGGCAATACAATGGCTGTCAAAACTGGTACAGCGCAGATTGCATCAGATACAGGTGGTTATATGAAGGGAATGCAAGATAATATTTATTCTGCAGTTGCCATGTACCCACCAGAGAATCCAGATTTCATTTTCTATATGAATATCAAAATTCCATCAAATACCTGGTCATTGACTTATATTTCAGATGTTGCTAATTCTTTGATTACGCGCGCAGAGCAAATCAAAAACCAAGAAGCGGCACCACAAGATACTTCAGGCTTAAAGGCTGGAAAAGTTACCCTTGAAGATTACACAGGTAAAGCTCCAGGTAACGTTTCAGATAGTCTACGTCGCAATCTTTTAGCACCGATTGTGATTGGTCAAGGTACAAAAGTAACCAAACAATCTGTCGCTAAAGGGCAAGAAGTTGGGGCAAATACACCTGTCATGCTTCTTACGGATGGCGATCATATCATGCCAGACATGTTCAAATGGTCTAAAGAACAAGTTGAACAACTCGCAAAATGGTACAATCTGAAAATTGAATATCAAGGTTCTGGCGACCATGTGAACACACAAAGTGTGGGAATGGGAACCAAACTTAAAGACAATCAAACAATCACAGTAACAATGAATTAGGCGAAAATTTTCGCCTCTTTCAATTTTGAGCTGAGTAAGCTCTATAAATAAAGGAAACAAAGTTTCTAAGTAACAGTCGGAGGCACTATGTTAATCACTGCATTTTTAGCAGCTCTAGTCGCGTTGGTTTTGACCGCAATTGGAATACCACGCTTTATTATGTTTTTTCATAAGAAGAAACTTGGGGGTCAACCCACTCTTGAAGAAGTAAAACAACATGCAAGTAAGTCAGGCACACCAACAATGGGAGGTCTTGTATTTGTAGTTGCAGCCCTCCTCGTTTCAGCAGTATTTGCTTTGATGTTTGCACAATTTACTCCAATGTTTATCACAGCATGGTGGGTATTAGCGATGTACTCTCTGATTGGTTTCTTAGATGACTTCATGAAAATTTTTAGTCAAAAAAATCATGGCGGACTCAAAGCCAGTCATAAACTCTTAGCCCAAATAGCCACAGGGATTGTTTCTTATCTTATCCTGATGCAGGTAGATAGTACAAATGTACTTAATATTTTGGGGTGGAAAATTGATTTAGGATGGTTCTTTGCAGTCTTCATTATCTTCTGGCTTGTAGGCTGGTCAAATGCCGTGAATCTTACGGATGGTATTGATGGCTTAGCCAGTATCACAGTGGCCATCTCTCTCAGCGCTTATGCTGTAATTGCTGCTGCTCAAGGACGATATGATGTATTACTTATCATTCTATCTGTCATCGGTGGTTTGATTGCTTTCTTTTTCTTCAATCACAAACCAGCAAAAATATTTATGGGAGATGTGGGAAGTCTTGGTTTAGGAGGTTTTATCGCCATCGTTTCGATTCTTTTACATGTCGAGTGGACACTCCTATTGATTGGCTTTATCTATATCTTAGAAACCGTTTCTGTTATGATGCAGGTGTCGTACTTTAAAATAACACATGGCAAACGTATTTTCCGTATGACGCCGATTCACCATCATTTTGAGCTTGGTGGCTTCTCTGGTAAAGGAAAAGGTTGGAGTGAATGGAAGATTGATATTGTCTTCTGGTGTGTCACAGCACTTTTATCAATTTTAGCTTTAGTCATTTATTTTAATATATAAAAAAGAGGTCTTTCCTCTTTTTTTTGTATATTTAAGTTGAGTACATTTTAAGATTTTAATTGTATAATCTTAATTATCTTAAAAAGGAGCGAGGGCTCCTTTCATTTTATTTGCAACTATATGTGGGAGGGAAAACGGAGTAGTTTCTAAAGCTGATAAATTTCGCAGCCTCTGGTATAATAGAAATATGTGAAAACTCTTTCAAGAATGGAAATGAATATGAATAAAGAAATAAAAACGACCCGCTTTGAAGTTGAAGAGTTTGAGAAACTCAAGCGAAACTTGGTGAAATATGAATGTGCCTTGGCAGTAATCATGACAGAGCTTTCCAATCTCAATGCTTATTACAATGCTTATGAACCTGTTAACCCGATAGAACATATCAAGCAAAGAATTAAATCACCAGAAAGTATTGCAGGTAAGTTGAAGAAAAAAGCCTTACCTGTAACGGCAGAAGCAGCTGAAAAAAATCTTTCGGATATAGCTGGTGTAAGGATTATATGTGCTTATGCTAAAAATATCTATGAAATCGTAGAAATCATTAAAAATCAAGAAGCTTTCCATGTGATCAGTGAAAAAGATTATCTTAATCACCCGAAGCCGAGTGGTTATCGTTCTTATCATATGATACTAGAAGTCAATCTTGGCCCGCTTTTTAATAATGAAGCGCGTCGTGTTGAGATACAACTACGCACATCTGCAATGGACTTTTGGGCGACTTTGGAACATAAAGTCCGTTACAAATATGGAGGTGAAATGCCAGATCACCTGAGCAATGAATTGCAAGTATGCGCAGAACAGATCCACGCGTTGGATAATCGAATGTATTTGATTCATGAACTTGTAGATATGATTAATGAGGAGGAAATATAATGAGTAAAACAATATATATTGCGGATGATGATGATAATATTCGCTTAGCAATCAAAGCTTTTTTAGAAAAAGAAGATTTTAAAGTAGAGGATTTCCCGACCGGAGATCAACTCTTAGAGCGTTTTAATGAAGCACCAAGTGATTTTGTTATTTTAGATGTGATGATGCCCGGTTCCAATGGCTTCACAATTTTGAAAGCCCTGCGCGCGCAAAGCATCGTACCAATTATTATGCTGACAGCCCGAGACAGTGATCTAGATTATGCGACAGGTCTAGATTTGGGAAGTGATGATTACTTCACTAAGCCTTTCAGTCCAATGGAGTTGGTGATGCGTGTTAAAGCTATTTTCCGCCGAATCGAGTTTGAAAAACAAAAAAATGAAGAAGCAGAGTAAGGAGTAACGATGATCAGAAGAAAACCACTCAGTATCAAGACGCGCTTGCTTCTGACAAATATTGGTTTTGTCTTCTTTGCTTTTCTGTGGATTATCCTCATTTTTAATATCTTGATAAACAGCTATATTAGCAATTCGGCTTCCCGGCAGCTATCTCAAGTCAGGATTTATCAAGCACAAGTGACTCCACCCTCAGGAAGTACCTCTGCGGACTTAGAAGATGCACCGCGTGGAAGCTTTAATACACACCCTGTGGCTTTTAATATCAATGATAATTATGAAGTACAGGATTTGGAAAAAGTTGGTAACTTTGAGAGAGATACAGCAAATAACATCGCGCAAGCCTTAAAAAACCAAAAAGTTCCACTGAGTAAGGTAAAAAATTATCGGCTGGATACGTCAGGAAGTACCTTTTATATTGAAACCATACGTCAAAGTTCAGGATTGTATCAGGTTCTATATGTGGATATTACGGGGATTATTAATTTTACAAACTCCGTTAATCTCTTCTTGGTTTCGGTTGCCTTAGCTGTCATTGTCATCCTTAGCCTAGCCGTAACTTTTGTAACACAGCGTTTGATTAAACCCTTATCGATTTTAGCGAAATTTGCGACACGTATTGGCCAAGGAGATTTTACTGAATATCAAGGAAGCTTTCAGGATCGAGAGTTGGCTACTTTAGCACATAATATGAATGTTGCTGCCCGACAGTTGGATCATAACGATAAAAATCAAAAACTCTTCTTTCAAAATGCCTCACATGAACTTCGGACCCCGTTAATGGCAATAAAAAGTTATGCTGAGGGGATCTCTTATGAGGTAATGGACCCTAAAAAAGCAAGTGAGACAATACTTTATGAGACCGACCGTATGAGCGAACTCGTGGAAGATCTTTTGACCCTCTCTCGCTTAGACAGTTTAAGTGTACATCAAGAGCTTGTTTATCAAGATGTTCGCCTAATCATGAAAGATATTGCCAAAGAGCAAGAGATATTTGCCGAGCAAAAAGGCATTAAACTCACAACAGTTTTTGATAAAAAAGCAGTGATGCTTACCTGTGATTATAAAGCTTTACGGCGAGCCATAAGCAATCTTGTTTCCAACGCTATGCGGTATGTTGAAACAGAAATCGTGCTGACCTGTACAAAAAAAGATGGAGCAGTGATGATTTCGGTGGCAAATGATGGCAGTGGAATTGATCCTGAAACCTTGCCCCATATCTTCGAGCGTTTTTATAAAGGCGCTGGTGGTGTTCATGGAATTGGTTTAGCGATTGTCCAAACAATAGTAGAACAACACCAAGGACAGGTATCTGTTGAAAGTGATGAACACCAAACGACGTTTACAATGTCTTTTGCTAAAATGTCAAAGAAAGCTCTTGAAAAGAAAGCATAAATTTGGTAGAATGTTATAAGTGCCAATTTGGCATAAATAAAACTGTTTATCCGCTGGGCCAATGGCTTTATTGATGAGCAAAAGGAGAAAAAAATGTCTATTTCATTGATCGATTCTATCAATGCAGGTCAACTTCGTTCAGATATCCCTGAATTCCGCGCTGGAGACACTGTACGTGTTCACGCTAAAGTTGTCGAAGGAACTCGCGAACGTATCCAAATGTTCGAAGGTGTTGTTATTGCACGTAAAGGTTCTGGTATCTCAGAAACTTACACTGTTCGTAAAATCTCAAACGGTGTTGGTGTAGAACGTATCTTCCCACTTCACACTCCACGTGTTGAAAAAATCGAAGTTATCCGTCACGGTCGTGTGCGTCGTGCTAAACTTTACTACTTGCGTGCATTGCAAGGTAAAGCGGCTCGTATCCCAGAACGTCGTAAATAATTTTGACTTGTCTAACCGCTCTGTTGAGCGGTTTTTCTTTTTGCATTTATAAAAATATTTTTTAGATTATAGTTATAAATTTATTAGGTGGGCGAAAAGTGGGCGAATAATTTTTTTACAAAAAAATCTACTAGAGAAATTCTAGTAGAGATTTTGTTTCATTCTTCATTCGTTGAGTAATATGTAAATATATATCTTTGGTTATCCCCTCGTTTTTATGGCCGACACGTCTTTGAATAACATGAAGAGGTACACCGATCTCTGCAAGTTTAGATACATGCGTGTGACGGAAAATGTGTGTAGACAGATCTTTATCAGGATCAAATCCCATTCTCTCTTTATGCTTTCTAAAATATGTGTTGAGAGCATTTATTTGAATTGGGGTGTTATTAGAAGTTGTAAACAGGAAATCACTATTGGGAGTCAATTTTACAGCTTCATTGTAAATTTCTATTGCCTTAGAATTCAAATCAACTTCCCTAAAACCTGAAAAAGTTTTTGGATTTTTAGATTTGATTTGTTCATTAATTTTCTTACCATGATATTCCAATGTTCCATTTACAATACAGTATTGTCTGTCTTCACTGATTACCACATCCGATTTTTGCATTGCTACCCCTTCGCCAGCACGTAAACCATTTAAGTATAGCCACTGTGCTAAAAGGTAGTAACGGTAATTGTGATCTTGTAAATAATTCATCACCTTATCAAGTTCTTCCTGTTCAAGGAAAAATTCTTTGATATTTGTCATATCTTTTTTCTTTTTCGGAATTTTGACTTTTTCAATAGGGTTATTTTCTAAATACCCATGACTTATTCCATATTCAAATATTTTATTTAGTCTAGTCTTTAATGTTTTTGCATAACTTTCTGAAATGTTTTCATCACCAAACATTAAATCTTCAATTTTCTTTGTAAGATATATTGAGTTTATTTTATCCACAAGTGTGTCGTTTCCGATACTTTTAGTTAATATTTTTATATTTGCTTTAACAGATAGAACAGTATTAGGGCTTAGAGTAGAAGTATAAATTTTTTCCCAATTATCTACTAATTCTTTGAAAGTAATAGGAATGATAACTTTATTGTCTTTACTATTTATCTTAGCAATTTTTGAACTAAGAAGTCGGGAGGCTTCAGCCCGTGTTTTTCTATTGTCTTTTTCAAAAGTAATAGAAGCAGTTTTTTCCTTACCTGTTAATCTATCAATATATTTTTCTCTAAATAGGTATTTACCACTCTTTGAATTTTCTACCCACATTTGATTTTAGCCTCACTTTACTCTATAATAGAGTATATTAAAACTTCACGTAACCCGCGTTGTTTCTATACTTATTTCATATAAAGTCGCCCCTCGTCGCCAAACTTGGGCGGCTTTTTTTGGTTTATTTATTCCAAAAATCAGAAGATTTTACTTCGTCGTCTACGTGATCAACACCGTATTGTGCTTGATCTGCCGGGAATTTTGAACCGTACTCAGAAGTTAATTGATCTAGCAATGCTTGGCCAGTAAGGTTACCAGTATCACGATATGATTGAGCAGACACTACTGCTAAATTATTCCAGTTTACAAGTGGGTCAAGTCTGGCAATAGCAGCATTTGCTTCTTCTGGAGTCATTTGAGAACCATATTCAGAAGTTAATTGGTCATACAAGCCTTGTTTACTCAAATGTGCTGTATTAAGATAGCTAATCGCTGTCTTGGTTTGTGCAAGAGCATTCCCTTTCAACCCGTCAAGTGCTTTTTCTTCACCAGTAAGAACTTTGGTTTCTTCTTTTTTAGATGTAGAAGTTTTTGTTTTTGATTCAGTTGTTTTTTTCTCTGATGATGTAGAAGTGCTGCTAGAATTCTTATCATCTGAATTCCCATTCATAGCGCCGTTTATTCCAATAACAACGACAACGATAAGTATCCAAAACCAAATGCGTTTGTAAATTGGTTTTTTTACTTTAGGTGTACTATGATTCATAAATTTTCTCCTTACCCTTTTTACGTGGTTAGCGCACGTACTTTATTTATAGTATATAAATATTTAGTTAAACTATCAAATAATCACTGAAGAAATTTTAAACAGCGAATTGTTCTTTGTAAATTGCATTTACTAGTGAATATGTATAGTCATATGGACATCCTGTTATATCAATAAATAGAGAGAAGTAGTTAAAGTTCCCTCCCTCTGACTCAAATAAGCTCCATAAATAGATAATCGCTTCTTTATTTGTTCGCTTTTCTTGAGAGCTGGTGGTGTCACATTCTCCAAGACGATAACTATCATTGTTCTTTATATGCATCAATTCATGACAGAGCTTAAATGCCTTAACAGTTGTGGGATTAAAAATAGTTATCTTTTTTCTATTGTTTGTTACAGCGTCTAGAGGAAAAGAGTTGTCCCCGATAACTTCAATTCCATATTTTTCTATTTCAAGAATGAGGCGCTCTATTAGTTCCTGTTCGTTCATAGAGCCCCCGATTAGTCTTCAAGACGTTTACCTAAAATAAGTTTTAATGCAGATTTTACTTCATCAGTCAGTGGTTTACCATCAAAAGAAACCCATTCGTCCCAATCAACTTTGCTTTCATCAACTAAATCAGCAAGATCAACGGGTTCATTTTTACTTTTATTATCATCCAATCCGAGAAGATAATCAACGGAAACGTTAAAAAACTTTGCAACTTTAGCGATTGCAGCAGTAGATGGATTGGTTTTATTCCATCGGCGAATAGTCCCGTTTGCAATCCCAGTTTTTTCTTCAAGCTGTCGAATTGATATATTTTTTTGAGCTGCTAGCTCTTTTATTTTTTCGTATAAATCCACTTGTAGCAACCTTTCAGATAGCACAAGAAAAAATGTATGAAAAAAGTACACAAAACACTTGACAAGTGTGTACAGATATTATACAATAGTTCTTGTAAAGATAAGTTATATTATTTATAAAGAAAACCTAAAAATACTTAATGAACACCGCCGCCAAGCAAGTTTTATAAAGTGTTTAATAGGCTCTTTAACTATGCTTTCATTGTATGATATTTGTACAAATATGTCAAGGGAAAATAGATAAAAATACAAACTTTCTTTATATAAACTTTATTTAGATAAAAAAGGAGGAGATTATGACACAAGAAAAATTTGAGCGTTATCGCAAAGCTGTGGAGGAATTGAAAAAGAAGAAAGGTTACACAAATGCCTTTCTAGCAAGTATCGCTTCAGAGAAAGCAGATTCTAAAATTCCTGCTAGTCGTATGTCAAATGTTATGAGTGGTAAGGAAAACGGAAAAGCAGCTTTAGTTATTTTAGCGGATATCGCTTTTATCTACGATTTAGATGTCTAGAAAGGAGTTGTAATGGCGCTTAATTTAGCTGATAAAAATTGGTTAAGCAAATCAGAATTTAAAAAAGTCACTGGAATGAGTGATTCAACATTTTATCGAAGAATATCAAAAGACATGCGTTCAAACCCTAGATTTATGAATGGCTATGCTGCAGTAACACAGCAAGAAGTATATATCAATATATCAGTATATAACGCTTGGAAAAATGCCAAAGCAGAAGAACGTTTTAGTTATATCGATTACTAAATTTGTTTATTTTGTCAAAGGAGAATACTATGAATCAATTAATTAACATCACACAAAACGAAAACAACGACTCAGTAGTAAGCGGTCGTGAACTACATGAATTTTTAGAAGTAGGAACTAGATATTCAATTTGGTTCGATCGCACGGTTGAATATGGTTTTACTGAAAACACTGATTATTTAGCTATTGTACAAAAAAGAACAACAGCTCAAGGTAACCAAACAGAATATATTGACCACGCCTTAAAACTCGACATGGCAAAAGAAATTTCCATGATTCAGCGCACAGCCAAAGGTAAGGAAGCTCGCCAGTACTTTATCCAAGTTGAAAAAGAATACAAACAGCAACAACAAGTTCCGCTCACATTGGATCAACAAATTGCAGCTATCGCAACAGGTTATGGAAGCATGAAAGAGGAGTTTATTGAAGTCAAGGACAGAGTTACAGACTTGGAAGAGAATGCCCCTTTAAGTCCTGGAGACTACAGTTTCTTAGGTCGCCGAATTAATCAACGTGTGAACGAAATAGCTCGCAGTTATGGCGGTGTTACACGAGAGCAGCGTAGCAAGCTTTATGTTGATATCAATCAGGGTGTAAAAGCAGTCACAGGCACTCAAACACGCACACAATTGCGTATTAAACACTTTGACACAGCCTTAGAATTCATCAATGACTGGGAACCGTCAACTGCTACAAAAATGCAGATTAAACAAACAGCATTTGATTTTGGAACAGCATGAAAGTCATGGCCAGCCGATTGAATGCAAAAGCAGTGAAAGTATAGGAGGAAACAATGGGCCAAATAAAAATAGGTGGCTACCTTATTGATATTGATTATGACGATAAACTAATCGCTAATCAAGGAGATGTAGGTCAGTACTCACCTGTAGAGCAAAAAATTACTCTTGCTACTGGCTTGACTAAGCAACAAAAAGAAGAAACCCTAATCCATGAAGTCCTTGAGGCAATCAATGACATTTATGAACTAGGGCTTGAACATGATGAACAGCTTTGTAAATTATCTGTAATTGCTCATCAAATTATTACAGATAATAAAGATGTGGTCAGTGCTTTGAGGTCTTGTGAGTAACGAGAGTTTTAGCAGCTTTAGTTTTACTAGTTTTTGATTTGCTAGTAGACAATGTTTTGCCCGCTTTGCTCACTTTTGGAGTGGGTTTACATGATTTAGCCATAAATTCTCCTTTCTATAATATTAAGCCGATACCGCAAATACCAGCTCAGAAATATTATAGCACGGGGATAGAATACAAATAAATTAATACAGGAGAAAATAATGCCAGAATACGACACATTTTATACAACTGATGGGAAAGAAGTCTACATCAACAATGTAAATAAAACTTGGACAGTGTATCGTCCAGAATTTACGTTTCCACGGGTATTCTACAAGTTTGAAGAATACCTTCGCTACATGACAAAATAAAAAGCTCCTGGCGGCAACCAGAAGCTGGGTAGAAATCTTTGGAAGGATTCTACTCTGATTATAACAAAATTGGAGAAATAAAAAAATGGATAAATTAAAACACTATAATTTAATTGCTGTGCTTCGTAGAGAACACGAAAAAGTGATGACAAAAGTTACAGATAACAAATATGATTTAGCAACGCTAGAGTTAGACGATGAAGAAAGAAAAATACTTGAAAAAATCGTTCAATATCAAGGATGGACCGCTAATGAAATCCTAAAACGTGCTGCATATAATGCTGAAAAATATAGAAAAGAGGAGGCTGAAAATGAACAGTGAGTTACCTCGTTTCAGTTTTTCTGATATCCGAACTTTTCAAGAGTGTCCCTTTCAACTAAGGGAACGTAAGGCTAAACGTTTCGTAGAAGAACCAGCAGAAGCGTTATTAGTTGGCTCTTATGCTCATGCGATGTTAGAAGGTCAAGATAGTGCCAACAAATTTATTACTGAAAATATGATGCATATGTTAGGCAATATTGGTAAAAAGAACGAATCTATTAAAAAAGTATATCGAGATATTGTATTAGTAGTAGATCAAGTGAAAAAATCAAGTATCTATCAAGAGCTTAATTTGGAAGATTGTAAGCAAGAGCTTTATTTAAGGGCCTCATATCAAGACTTTGTAATCAGTGGGCGGTTAGATGTCGTGAAATTTGATCATGAAAACAAGGTTATTGAAATTTTAGATTGGAAAACTACTGCTGATTTTGAAGATAAATTTGACAAGAATTTAAGAGCATATCTAGATTGGTACTCTCATTATAGGGAACAACTTGCACTTTATGCTTGGCTGATTGCTGAGAACTATGAAGAATATGCTTTAGCTGGCTATACGATAACAGGACGTATTGTCGGCTTTACAAAGAAGCTTCCAGTAAACATAAAATCAGTGGCGATGAATTTTGGAAAACTTTCTGAAGTAGAAGATAAGGTGCTAGTCCAGACGGTACTTGCTGAATTGGAAAATATTGCCCATAGCATAGATCATGAGGCTATGGATGGATATTATTGTCACAACTGTGCATGTTGTGTTCAGAATAAAAAATATGAAGAATTGGAGATTGAAACATGGTAATGCAGATAAAACCAGCAGGTACAAGAAGTCCTAAATTAAATAGAATACTCATTTCTGGGGGAGGAGGTTCAGGTAAAACCACGCTTGCTGCAAAATTTGCGAGTGTTCCAGAACGGGCCTTATTCATTAGTACAGATGGCAATGCTAATCGACAAGGGTATCGGGCCATTGATTTTGAATTTCCGACGAATGCAGAGCAAATCATTACAAATTTTATCCAAGCTTTAAATATTGCAGAACAGGACTCTGCGAATTGGGATGTGTTGGTTATTGATTTAATTGAAGATTTTGACGAACGAGCCCAGACACTTCTGAGGAAAGAAATAGGCTCTAGACAAGCTATGCGTGCATGGGGAAAGATTAATGCACTTTATAAAGATATGCAAAGCTTGCTCATGAGCAAATTCAGAGACAAAACAATTGTCTTGTTAAGCCGAGATGTTGAAGAGATTGATCAAAAGAGCGGAGAAATTACGGGTTATAAGCCAGCCTTACGCAAAGCGCTTAAGAATCTTGTTTTAAAAGACCAAGATGTTGAGATTAGAGCTTATTTTGATAAGGATAATAGACGACGATTTGATATCTCTAACTTAAGATATGACGAAATGCGTCCAACTTTACAGCAAATCATTAATAAATCTGTGGAACTTCCTCATTCTCAAGCTTCAAATAAAAATGAAGAAGATACTAACAAAAAAATTCAAGATCAGTATGAGCGAGCGATAAATGCCGCAACTGCCAAAGGAGCGACTGATAAAGATATTGAGTACTGGGAAAATATGGATCGTGCAGAAGCTGTTTTATCTATAGTAGATTGGCTTAAAATACAGGAGTCAGCAAAACAACATACAGATATCCAAGATGGAGCTGTTGAAGAACTTTTCCCATTAGAAAAAGGATAAAAATACGTGCTCGGAATCACGTTAAAAGCAGCGTGGATTCATTTGTTCAGCAATAGGACGGCAATAACAGAAAATCGTATTTTGTCATTGAAACACGTTAGAAAGTCATAGTTTTATCTGAATATCAAATGGATCAGCATCACACAATAGGCTTTGTGCAGGAAGGACATGTAAGTCTGGCGGTACGTGCTATTGAAGTCCCATCGCTAACCTATTGTTTATGGAGAATTAATATGAATAAAAAATTAAGACACCAAGATAGAGTATTAAATTATATAAAGGAATTTGGATCAATTACAAGTGCAGAATGTTTTACGGAGCTTGGGATTATTGATTTGCCGAAGAAAATTTGTCTTTTGCAGGATGAAGGTTATGTTTTCAAAAAAGAACCTATCACGAAGAAAAATAGATATGGTGATTCCACTACTTACAAACGTTATTCACTAGAAACAGAGGCTGAATAATGGCACAAAGAAGGATGTTTAGTAAGAAGATTGTTGAAACAGACGTCTTTATGGAAATGTCACCAACTGCAAAATTATTATATTTTTATTTGAATATGAGCGCAGATGATGATGGTTTTGTTGGAAATCCTAAAACAATAAAGTTAATTAGTGGGGCAACGGATGATGATTTGAAGATCCTTATAGCTAAACAATTTATTATTCCATTTGATAGCGGAGTAATTGTTATAAAAGATTGGAAAATCCATAATTATATCAGAAATGATAGATATAACGAAACGCAGTATTTAGATGAAAAGAAGCAGCTTGTCATAACAGAAAATGGAACTTATTCAAAAGTTGGTATACCAGATGACATACCAACGGTATCCACAGGTAAGGATAGGTTAGGTAAGGATAGGTTAGGTAAGGATAATAATATGTCAGATAAATCTGACGAGGTTATTCCATATTCAGAAATAATCTCTTATTTGAATGAGAAAACCGGAAGAGGTTTTAGAAATGTTGATGCAAATAAAAAACTTATCAAAGCCAGATGGAACGAAGGCTTCAAAGTTGAGGACTTTAAAACGGTGATTGACAACATGCTCACCAACTGGAGCGGAAAGGTATTTAATGGAGTGCCAGCAGAAAATTATTTACAACCTAAAACTCTATTTTCAAATAAATTTGATAATTACCTCAATCAAAAGCCAGTAACTAGACCCCAAGATATGAGTTTGTACGAAGATGAAGAACGGCCATTTTAGAGGTGCTTATGGAAGAAATTAAACAAAAAATGATTCGAGAATTTGAATTGAGTAACTATCCCATAGGATCTATGGTAAAGGAGAAACTCATGAAATCTACTCTAGATACGATCCAAGGTAAATTGCGAAGTATGGAACTTATGCCATCAGTTACGAAGTTTGGGGGTTATTGATATGGAAAGCATTGGAGAAGTAATTTCTCAGAAGCCAAGCTTTAAGAAGGTTAGAGAGAATTATGCAAAACTAGTTGATTCAATAATGAGTAATCAAGAAATAAAAGATTTTATTTCAGAAAATAAAATGACTGAAGCAGAAGTCAGCTTAAGTCATTCAAAATTCTTTGAGTATCTGAAAGCAAAGGAAGCATACCTCCTAAATCCGTCCTCAACAGTCACTGGCTTAGAACCTAAACTTATCATGGCTCAGGGCTTTGCAACTGTAACGTATATCCAGACACAAGATGACATAGATCGTATGAATCGAAACAAGAAAAATTTCATGTTTGAAAGAGACAGTATCATTCTTGATAAAACGATATTAAATGCAAGTTTTGATAATTATAAAGCAGAAACAGAAGAAGAAAAAAGAGCTTTGAAATTTGCCCATGGAGCTTCCGCTTTCTATAAGCGAGGAGAGCAGGGCAATACAATATTTATTGGACGAGCTGGAGCTGGAAAAAGTCATTTGGCTATGAGCATCATTAAATCCTATAATGCTGAAAAAGATGGAATAGGGTTATTTATTACCTCTTCACAAATTCCAGCACTGGTACAAGATGGTTTTAATAATAAGCATAGTAAATACAGTCGATACTATTTCATTGACCTATTTTCCAATGTTGATTTACTTGTTCTTGATGATTTAGGAAGTGAAAAAGCAAGTGAATTCACTGTGAAACTCTTAAAAGAATTGCTCGAAACAAGAACTCGAACAATAATTACTACAAATTATAGTAGCAAGGAACTTGAAGCTATTTATAAAGAGTTTGATCCGCATGGGCAGCTCGTAAGCCGTATTTTTAGAGGGATTGGAGAGAAAGTTCTTAATGTCGATGGAATAAAAGATAAACGACTTAGAGCGTTTTGAGAGGTGAAAAATGTCGAGCCCAAGTAAAGAAGAAAGACAAATACAACAAAATTTATTCAGAGATGAACAGAAACAATTAACTAAAGCCTATGAGAATTCTAAAGAGATACAAGAGTTTAGAAAAGAGTTTCATGAGCGGATTGCGAGACTTGGAAAATGAAGTTTTCTTTCGAACTGCAGAAGATGCCAACAACGGCACAGCAGAAAGGTGTTTCTTATAAAAACGGTAATCCTGTATTTTATAACCGAAAAGGAACTCAAAACTATGAGTTACAAGGCGCCTTAAAAAAAGCAGCACCTAAACAACATTTTCCAAAAGGTACACCACTTATTCTAGATGTTGTTTTCACATATGGAATCAAACAGAAAAGATTGTGGGGCGAGTATAAACAAACAAGGCCCGATTTAGATAATCTCATGAAGAATCTGCAAGACTACATGACTAAATTAGGTTATTACGCTGATGACAGTCAGATAGTGGTTCTCTGTGCTAGAAAATTTTATGGAAACAAAAATAAAATTGAAATAGAAATAAAGGAGCTATAAGCCCACACGTGACAAATAACTCGCACCTATCGTATTTTAAATTAGATTATGACATGTTGTGCCAAGATGATTTAAAACACGAGAGAAGGCGAAATATGAGTATATGAAAGGCAAGAAATGAATCAAAGTAATTTTGCAATAGCAATTGAGCTGTCACTTATTGCTATTGGCGGTATTATCATGGGAGCTGCTTGTGTAGGCATTCAGCTAGATAAAGTAAAAAAGCAGCGTGCTGAAGATAAAAGAAAAGTCCAAGAAATTCTTGACAGGCTTCAAGGAGAAGCAGGATATGCTACAGGGGGAGAAGTTGACAAACTTGTATTTTCGGGACTTGATGTACATGAAATGCTTAATGAAATTGAATTTGTGATGGAGGCACAGAATGAAGTGTAAAAACTGTAGCAAAGAAATTAAAAAAGTAAAGTGCCACTTTTTCGGAGAGGGAGCCAATCCTGAAACATTAGGAGCTGTTGAGACAGAAGAGTATTACGAAGCAGAAATACAAGGCGGTGGAGATTCAGCATATTGGATTAATGTTCCAACTAATATCACTGCACTCGAATTTCTTGATAATCCCTCAGATTTGATGGATCTTATTATTTGCCCTGAGTGTGGCCAATTTCCATTTAAAGAAAATGTAATCAATACATATAACGAGCGTGTGGATTTAGTGTTTGAAGGAACAGAGGAGAAGCAAAATGGAGAAGTTTGAAGAAGAATTGAAGAAACTCCCTGTAATGGGAAGAGATATTTTGAGAAATCAACCCTTATATTCAAAAAGTGATATTGTTGAGCTTTCTGAGGGTTGGGTAAGCCCAGAAACATTTGAACTTGAAGAAAATACTGTAAAACAACTTTTCAATGAAAATAAACAGCTCAAATTCCAGCTCGAAAAGCAGCAGCCAGAGATTCCAGAAGTTCCGCAGTTTGTTGCTGATTGGTATGAGAAAAATAAAGAAAGATTAGAGATTGCTGTATGGGACTACATTTGTGACTTTGAACATCAAGAAAAAGATGAATTTCATGAATTCATGAAGAGGGTTACCACAAAGCCAATCGAAACTATTTTCTCTATGAAAAACGGCTACACAGTCGCCAAGGAGAAGCGGTTTTATCTGAAGCATAAATCGGTATTGATTTTTGACCCTGATAGTGACGATTCGGATGTTGACGAATTATATTTAGCTTCTGACGGTAACTTCGTGCCCTATCAACATCTCGCCAAAATTTTCACTCAGCAAGAAATCGACAGCATGGAAACTGGTAGCTATGAGCGGATTGAGGTAGGTGATGACTAATGAAAAAACGGTGGACCGAAGATGAGGATGATTATCTAAAATACTTTGTGTTCGGTGGAGAGGCAACGATAAAAGATGCTGCCGAACTATTAGGAAGAAGCTCAGGGGCTGTCAGTGTACGACTTACAGAGTTAAGAAGAAGTGATTCATCTGTTCAGTATTTGCATAGACGCTGGACTGACAAAGAAGATAATTACCTTAGAGAAAATTACTTGAAGTATGATACAAAAATACTTTCTAAGAATCTAGGTAGAACAGTAGAAAGTGTAAAAAGTAGAAAAGCTCAACTGAAGCTATCTCTTGTCAGACCGATCACTAAGCATAAAGAAATAATTGTCGCTTTAGCTAATAAGGGATATTACAGAAAAGAGATTGCTTGTTTTTTAAATATTGATGAAAAATCCCTCGCGAATTTCTTAAGATTGAATAAAATACACTGCGATTATGTTTCGCTATCTGAGAGGACAAAGAATTTAAAAAAGGTAATTAATAATGACAGTAAAAATAGAGAATAAAAAAATCAATGAACTGTTAGAAATTACAGAATCATATAAAGCACCAGAAAAAATGATGTCTGTAATACTTGATGAAAGTTCGAGAGAACGTTTGTTTTCAGAGTTTTTAAATATTGAGTCAGATTTATCTTACGAGTGGTTTCAAGGCTATTTTGAAGCAGAACATGCAGATAGAAAAGAGAAGAAGCAGGATTTCACTCCCGATTCAGTCAGCAAACTCGGAACATCAATCATTGGTCATTCAGATAAATACTTTGAAGCAGCCGCAGGAACTGGTGGCATGGCGATTCATTTCTGGAACGAAAACAAAGATACTTTCTTTGAATTAGAGGAACTCTCAGACCGAGCTATTCCATTCTTGCTTTTCAACATGGCAATCAGAAATATTGACGGTACTTTACTTCATGGAGATAGCTTAAGTGGAGAAATCAAGAAAATATATCACCTAGAGAAATCTAAACGTTTCAGTACAATAACTGAAAATAATATGATTCAAAAAATAAGCAAAACAAATGTTTTGATGAATCCACCATTTTCTGCAAGTTGGAATCAAAAAAATGATGAACGTTTTGAAAGTTACGGTTTAGCACCTAAAACTAAAGCGGATTATGCTTTTCTACTTCATGGCTATTCTAAACTTTCAGAAGATGGAACAATGGGAATTGTTCTACCACACGGGGTACTTTTCCGAGGAGCTGCAGAAGGAAAAATAAGACAAAAATTATTGGAAAAAGGGGCAATTGAATCAGTTATCGGATTACCTGCTAATATTTTCTACGGTACAAATATTCCAACTGTGATGATTGTGCTAAAGAAAAATAGAATTACTAAAGATGTATTTTTTATTGATGCATCGAAGGAATTTGAAAAACAAAAAGCTCAAAATGTAGTGAAAAATGAGCACATTGAAAAAATATTAGTTGCTTATAATAACCGTGAAGATATTGAAAAGTTCGCTCATTTAGCAAGCTTTGAAGAAATTAAGGACAATGATTTTAACCTTAATATTCCGAGATTTGTAGATACTTTTGAGGAAGAAGAGCCAATTGACATTTACGAAGTAGCGAATGATTTACTTGAACTTGATAGAGAGATTGCTCAATCAGAAAATAAGCTTCTTGAAATGCTTTCTGAACTCACAGGACCAGAAGAACTAATGCCTGGTCTTGAAGCAACGAAAGAGTATTTCAGAGGCGGAAAGAAAGGACAGATGAGTTTATTTGACTAAAAAAACAAAAAAAGAAAGATTATTTGTAGATTGCTATGACGAGTGGATAGAAATGTATAAAGTCGGTGCAGTGTCAGAAGGCACTCTAGCAAAATATAGAATTGCTTCTAAATTTCTAAGACAAGTATGTCCGAAGTTATTTCTCTCTGATTTTGATCGTATGGAATATCAGAAGATACTCAATGAGTATGCCAAGACTCATGAAAGACAGACCACTGCAGACTTTCACACACAAGTAAAAGCATGCATACGAGATTTATTCCATGATAGACAACTTGAAGTTGATCCGACTTATCGTGCAGTTATAAAAGGTAAAGCTCCAGCAGACAAGAAAAAGAAGTTTTTACAAGTTGAAGAATTGCAAAAGCTGATGCATGTTCTTGATTTAAACAGTGAGATTGGCATAGATTGGATGGTATTCATCATTGCCAAAACAGGCATCCGATTTGCGGAGGCTTTGGCCATTACTCCAGAAGATTTTGATTGGACAGAAAACAAACTTTCCATTGATAAAACTTGGGATTATAAGTCAGGCCGTGGTGGCTTTAAACCTACAAAGACAAAAGGATCAGTCAGAAAAATAACATTGGATTGGCAAACGATTGGTTTAGTTAAGCCGATGCTGCAAGACTTACCACCGCATGAGCCTATTTTTATTGAGAAATTGGAAAATGGCTCCTATAAAAAATACTTTAATTCGACACTCAATAATTTTATGTCAAGAAAGTGTAAAGAAGCAGGCATAACAGAAATTAGCTGCCATGGATTAAGACACACACATGCATCAGTATTACTTTCTGCAGGCGTTTCAATTCACAGCATTTCAGCAAGGTTAGGGCATGCGGATGTTGGAGTTACTCAAGAAACTTATGCCCATGTACTGGATGAATTACAGAAGAAAGACGATCAGAAAATGATTGCGACATTAATGCAAATTGCTTAGGAGGATTAAAATGACAAAAACAAAGCTGCAAATCATGCGTGAGAAGGCAGAATATGATATTGGAGAACTTGCTGAAAAAGCAGCATGGTATCAAGAGAAAAAACAGCCAAGTGTTGGAGTTGTCTTACATTTTGAAAATTCTATACGCAAAATTGAGGGTGAGAATGTAGTTGCACCTAGACCTAGAAAAACTTATGAATACAAGAACATTGCCCAAGCCCTCGGCTGCTCTGTAGATGAATTGGTGGAGGAGTGAAGATGGACGATACAACATCTAACACGATTTTTGCAGTTGCAATTATTTCAGCAATTGTAATTTGGCATTGGATTAACAAGAAATATGGAGATGATAAATGACTAAAACAGCAAAAGAACGAATTGAAGAAGAAATAAAAGATGTAAATAGATCACTAGTTTATGGTAGAGGTAGACATGATAGAGCTTGTTATTATGCAAAACGCCAAGGTCTAACCATTGCTTTAGCACATATACAAAACGCTACCACTCTAGTAACCTCTGATGATACTGTCACGATTGATAAAGAAGTATATGACTTACTTATCAATAAAGTGAGCAAACAGCGTGAACAGCTTGCTAAGGCTGATGAAACATTGAAGCGTATAACAGAAATTCCTGATCAGGAAGAGTATTTTGATTGTGAAGAATGTATATCTATGATGGAAGAGGCTGCCAAGCAAGCACTCGCAGAAATCGGAGGGGAAGATGAGTAAATTAAATGAAGGCGAAGTCTTAACAAAGCTCACAGAAATGTTAAATGATTCATATATGCAGGGCTATCAAGATGCGTTGAATACTAAATTATCTGAACAGCACAAACTCAGCATACCGAAGGAGATTGCGGAGGAGCTGGAGGAAGTGGCTAATATTGATTGGGAATATTGGGAGTTCTACATCTATAGCGAGAGACTTTCAGATGAATTGAGTGACTGGCTTAATTCAGAGGATAATGATGAAGCTAATTCTAAGATTGGGCTAGCGTTCCTCGCAGGCAAGGCGCTCGGTGTTGAGCTTGTGGAGATTGAGGGATGAGAGAAAAGATAAACAGAATATTTGGAAGTGATCTATTCGAAGTACTTATTTTCGCTTCTGTTTTGATTCTCTCTTATAAGCTTGCTGGATTTGAAATAATGATGATTTCAACCTTAGCTTTATTTTGGAAAATCTTGACAGACATACGACGAGAAAATAAGAAAAATAGAGATACAATGATAACGTTTTTGGATTCTTTAAAAAATACAATTGATGATATTTTTGACTAAACCCATTTGTGGAGGTATCAGATGAGTGAAGATTTATATTTTTGCTCAATATGTAAATACCCTATGGTTAATGAAGATATTATTCCACAGCTTAAAGAACAGCTTTGTAGTGATTGTGAGAACAGAATAAAGCTTAAAAGTTCAATTCGAGAAATTCAGAAACAGATTGAAAAACTTATAATTCCAGTGGCTAATGGCTTAGAAAAATATCTTAGTAAGCTATTCAAAAAATAGCCCGTTTTAACCAAAATAAAAAAAGCCTTATGAAGGCAGTAGATACAAGGGAGTACAGCTTATAAAGCCACTTCCGATTATATTATATATTTACCATAGTTAAGGAGAGAAGCAGTGAAGAAGTACAGGATTATGAAAAGGACATTTAACAATGGAGATGTCTTATACAACGTAGATAAAAAAGTATATAAAAGATTTTTGGGTTTAAAACTTCCCTTTTATAGTTGGGTATCAATGAATATATTTAGAGAGGGGATGTTTAGTTGGAGAGGTTATACAGATTCTTTTGATGAAGCAAAAGAAGAATTTGACAAACAAGTTGGAGAAACTCTTAAGAAAAAAGAGGTAGTGAAATGAAAAAACTACCTTCAGGAATAAAAAGACGAAATTCTTTACCTAAACCTAAACAAGAATTTGAAGATATACTACCTGCAGCGATTTCTGCTGTGAGTAGTCGCCTTCCAAGTGATGTGGAAGTTATTCAGGTATATATTGGGTTGAGGCAAGAGGATGTGAAGCTAAGTTATGATTACGAAAAAGAATGAAGGGGCGAATCTAAATGGATGAAGATGGATGCTTAGGTGGATGTCTGTTACCGATATTAGTTGTAATGATTATCATTTGGTTTGGGCGATATATGCTCCATTGGTGGTAAAACAAAAAAGCCCGCTGGAACGGGCTTAGGAATTTATACTTTCTATCTAAATTATACCATATAAGGAGGTTAAAGTTTTGGCTGATAAGTTAGATAGGATTATTGGAGATTATGTGAACGGTCGACTAGATGCTAAGTTAAAATCTATTGAGAGTAGGTATCTTTACCGACAAAAAGTAGATAATTTAGGAATACGCACAGCTTATTCTGGCGGATCTGAGCCTTTAAGTAATGTCTTAAATAAAGAAGCACTTGAAAGCGACGAAGAATATATTAAATTGAAAGATTTGATATACCAGTTCAGTCTATGGTATGAGCCTTTAATTGATATTGAAAAAGAAATAATCAAGCTGAAACACTGCGGATACGGAGGGTTTACGTGGTACAGAGTAATGATGGAACTGGATAACCAAGGGATTGATGTTTCGGAGAAGAAAGCTAAGTTTATTTATTATCGCTTTAGAAAAGATATTGATCCGCATATTGGTTACTTCATCTAAAATCATGGGACAAATCGGCATAAAAAAGACTCGAAAAAGGCACGAAAACGGAGCGTTACCCCCTATTTTCGGTGCTATACTTGTATTATGAACAATTCGGCAGAACGCTATCATGGTAAGTCTCGGTGAGTCAAAAAGTGCGGGATTGTTCATAGGTAACCGACATGGTCGAGGGGGTAAGACACTACACTTTTAATGTAGAGACGTGAGTTCGAATCTCACTGACGGTTATAGCAGGTACTTACAGGGAGTGCCTGACTCTAGAAAATACTTATAAACACTATCCTGTTAAAGCAGTCAGAAATGACGGCTTTTTATTTTAATGTCAGAAAGGAGTATCATTCAATGTGGCAAAAGGTAAATATGAAGAGTGGCTGACCGCAGAAGGTTTGATACTCCTAGAAGGTTGGGCTAGAGATGGACTTACAGATAAGCAAATAGCTAAAAATATGAGGATTACTGAGCAGACATTAAATGTCTGGAAGAAAAAGTATCCTTCATTATCTGAGTCCCTAAAAAAAGGAAAAGCTGTTATTGATTATGAAGTTGAGAATGCATTATTACAAAGTGCTCTTGAAGGAGATGTGACAGCTCAGATATTCTGGCTTAAGAATAGACGACCTAATATGTGGCGTAATAAAGTTGAGACCAATCAAAAGCAACAAAATAGACTGCTTGAAGCGCAAGCTGATGCTGCTGTTGCTAAAGCTAAAATACTCGCTGATAGTGCAAATAAACTTGAAGGTAATCTCAAGAATAACGAAATGCTTAGAGCGCTTGTTGAAGTTCCTATTATTGAAAGGAAAGAAGGTGATTTATAATGATTGCTTTTAGTCCGAAACAAGCAGATAATATCAAAGCAGATATTACAGGCATTGAGTTTGAAATGAATGAAGGTACAATTCGTTCAGGAAAGACCAATAGTGATATTTTTAAGATGGCCCGTATTTATGCACAGTCGCCAGATCGTGACCATTTAGTCCTTGCTTATAATCAAGAACAAGCTTACCGCATGTTTATTGATGGTGAGGGCTTTGGACTAATGTATATCTTTTCTGATAACTCAGAGATACGGCACAATGAAAATGGAGATCACCTTTGGATAAACTTTGGTAATGGCAATGAAAAGCGTATCTACTATAAAGGTGGAGGCAAAGTAAATGCTGTTGGTGCTATTACCGGCATGTCATTTGGAACTGTTGCTTTTTTAGAATATAACCTTTTAAATAAAGAAGTTATTTCTGAAGCATTTAGACGTACCTTAGCAAGTAAGCTTAGGTTTCACTTAGGTGAACAAAATCCACCAGCGCCCAATCATCCTAACCTTGAGCTATTAGGTCAGTTCGAAAAGACAGGAACTTATCGCTTTAGACATTGGAGGCCGACTGACAATCCTATTCTTACCGGACAACGTTTGAAAATGTGGGAAGAACAATCTAAAACTTCCGACTATCTTTATAAGCGTGACTGGTTAGGACAGCGAGTGATGCCTGAAGGCGTTATTTATTCTATGTTTGATGAAGAAAAGCATATGACGAATAGCTTAAAAGGTCGAGTCATAGAGACTTACTTCACAGCAGATGGTGGGCAAGCTGATGCAACCACCTGTGCCTTTAATGTCATCACTTTTCATGAAGGCAAGTATTATTTATACCGAATGGCGAATTATTACCACAGCGGGACGGATACAGGTCAGACAAAGGCAATGTCAGTTTATGCTAAGGAAATAAAACAATTTGTATCATGGTGCTATGATAAATGGCCAGAAATGCCACATTGGAATTACTTCTTTGTTGACCCAGCGTGTAAGACGTTGCGAGAAGAGCTAAATCTGATTGGTATTTCTACAGACAAGGCAAATAATAACAGCCGAGATAAAGTATCAAGTAACGGTTTAAAAATTGAAGTTGGTATTGAGAGAGTGCAGAATGCTTTTGAGAAAGGTGTTCTTTTTTTGTACGAATTAGAAGGAAAGTACGATCACTATAATCTAATAAAAGAAATTGGTTTGTATATCAGAACTCCAAATGGTCTGCCAGTAGATAAAAATAACCACGCCTGTGATGAATTACGTTATGCGGTTAATTACTTCGCAGTGACATACTTGATTTAGGAGGTGACCAGTGTTTGAAAGGTTAAAAAATATGTTTAGAAAAGGGGGCGCAAGTATGGGAATGATTGAATCACTAAATGAAATTACGGATCATCCGAAAATTTCTGTCGATTCAGCGGAATATCGTCGCATCCAAGATAATAAAAGAATTTATAGAAATGTCTTTGAACAGGTTGAATTCTTAAGTAGTGAAGGAACAATTGAAAAACGTGATTTCCACTCTTTGAATGTTTCGAAAGTCGTTGCAAGGAAACTGTCAAAGCTTGTCTTTAACGATGGTTGCTCTATCAGTGTAGACGATGAAGAAGCAGATAAAATCTTACAGGAGATTTTTAATAGCAATAAGTTTCGTAAGAACTTTGGCGAAGAATTAGAAGCAGGTTACGCAATCGGCGGTTTAGTGCTTCGTCCTTACTATGATGAAGCCCACAATACAATTAAAATTGCTTATTGTCGAGCTGATACATTTTATCCGCTTGAATCAAATACTAATGATATAAGCGAAGCTGCCATTGCAACGGTAACTCAGGTTTCAGAAGGTAAAAAGACAGTACGCTATACGTTGTTAGAATTTCATGAGTGGGAAGACGGTAAATACTTTATTCGCAATGAATTGTATCGCTCAGAAAATCAAGATATAGTAGGCTTTCGAGTTCCTTTAAAATCTTTAGCTAAGTATGAAAATTTACAAGATGAAGTATACATGGAGCACTTTACTCGTCCTATATTTGTCTATATCAAACTTGCCGGAAAGAACAACTTTAATATTTCAAGTCCATTGAGCTTAGGTATTATTGATAATGCTAAGCGTCAACTGATTGATATTAACGAAAAGTATGACCAGTTCATGCGAGAAATTGAAGAGGCAGGTAGAAAGATTCTTGCTTCAGATAGCTTTTTCAGGGTCAGATATGAAGAAGGTATGCCAATTAAAAGGTTTGATTCTAAGACGAGTGTGTTCCAACGTATGAAATCTGAAGAACCTTTTATTGATGAGTTCGCTCCTTCTTTGCGTTCCAAGGAGTTTATTGATTCAATCAACTTTATTTTACGCACGATTGAGCTTCAAACGGGTTTTAGTTCAGGGACATTCTCTTTCGATGGTCAATCAGTTAAGACAGCAACAGAAATCATCAGTGAAAACTCTGAAACTTTCGCCACTCGTTCGGATAATGTTTTGATTGTGGAAGAAGCATTAAAAGAGTTAGTAGTTACTATTTTTGAGCTTGCTGCATCATACAAAATATATGAAGGTAAATCTGAATTTGGAATCAATATTGATTTTGATGATGGAGTGTTTGAATCACAAGATTCAAAAGCTAATTATTACGGTAAGCTTACTACTTTGCAGCTTACTTCAAAACGAAGAGCTATCCAGAAAATTCTTGGTGTAACTGAAAAAGAAGCTAAGGAAATCATTGTAGAGATACAAGAAGAGGCAGAAGGGTTTGACTCGGCTTTTATTGAAGATGAAAAAATAGATACAGGAACAGATATCCCTGGCATTGATGAATAAGGAGGTGCGAAATGGCTGTTACACCGCATCAAATTGATTTATGGAGTGGTAATATGGCTCATCTTTATCAGTCGTTAGAAGGCGAAATATTGCGCTTAGTGATCCAACGTTTAAATAATGGAGCTGATAATATAGCTGAATGGCAACTTCAAAAGCTAAGGGAACTTCACTTATTTAATGCTGAAACTGCCAAGCTAGTTGCAGAAGTATCTGGTGTTTCTGAAAAAGAAGTCCAACGAATGTTTAATGAACTTGGAGATTCTAGTTTAAAAGAAATTGATGATAGTGTACCTAAAGGACAGCATCTACAGCCCACAGCAAGCAGTACAGATTTAGTCATGAAAGCATATTATGATCAAGCTTGGGGGAGCTTAGATAACTATGTGAATCAAACACTTTTATCTACGAATTATGGCTATGGTTCAGGATTGACAAGACTTTATAATGACATCATCAATAAGACAGTTGCAGCTTTTAATACCGGGCTTTTTACTTTTGAAGAAGCCTTGGAGAGGACTGTTCGGCAATGGGCCCAGCAAGGGATTAAGTCAACTTTTATTGACAAAGGAGGGCATACCTGGTCTATTGAGCGCTATGTGAGAACTGTTTTAAAGTCTACTATGGGAAATACTTATAATGAGCTTAGAACTTCTAGAATGAGCGAATATGGTATTCACACAGTAGTGGTATCAAGCCACATGGGGGCGAGGTTGGCTTGCTCTCTAATTCAAGGAAACGTGGTTGATTTAAGGGAAAACGTTCCTGAAAACTCAAAATATAAAAGCATTTATGACCCTTACTGGAAAGCAGACTATGGCACTGCTGGAGGACATAGAGGTGTTAACTGTGGGCATGCATGGTTTCCATTTATACCCGGAGTAAATACAAATAATCAACCCATATTTAATAAAGAAGAGAATGACAAAGTTGCGGCTTTGCAGAAAAAGCAAAGAGACCTTGAAAGAAAAATTGTTAAACTCAAAAAAAATAAGATGGTTTCTGAAGCTATGGGAAACAAGGAAGGCGCTCAAAGTTGGCAAAATGGAATAACAGCAACTCAGCGAGCAGTTCGTTCACTTGTAGATAGCAATAGATACCTTTCAAGAGATTATAAAAGGGAAAAAGTTTACACTCCTTTAGATACTTTGCTAAAAGATTTTAGATATGACAATTAAGCGTTTATTTATATAGGCGCTTTTATTATACCCAAAGGAGGGCAAAATGAACGAATTACAGAAAGCAGCAATTGAATGGGCGACTCGTGTCTTTGAAACTGGAATACGCGAAAGTGAAGATATTAAATTTGCTTTCAAGATACTTGAAATGTCATTAGCAGAAGAGTTAACGCCTTCCATTTATGATGACGAGCATTAAACTTAAAACCCTCGGGATTCTAAGGGTTTTTCTTCTAGAGATTTAGCTCAGTTGGTTAGAGCGCAGTCCTTATAAGGCTGAGGTCACAGGTTCAAGTCTTGTAATCTCTATAGCTCGCCTAGCTATAAAAGGCAAAAATAAAATCCAAAGCGGGAAGTGTCCGCTATAAAAGACTATGGAGGTTAGAAAATGGATATTAAAGCCATTATCGCAAAGCACACAGATACAGACGGTAAGTTCAATGCTGAAGAATTTCATAAAGAAATTAGCGCAGAGATTCCGAAAGAATTTGTGAGCAAAGAACAATACAACAAGAAATCAGAAGAAGTTGAACAACTCACCGGGGACTTAGAAAAGGCTCAGAAGTCAAATCTAAGTACTGAAGAATTGCAGAAACAACTTGATGAATCTGTCAAGAATGCAAAAGAACGTGAAGAAAAATTCAATGCTGATCTTGCTAGTATGCAAAAAACAAACGCAGTAAAACTTGCTTTGAAAGACTCGGGCACTGTGAACAGTGACTTGTTATTTGGCCAAGTAAATTTAGATAACGTCATTATCCAAGATGATGGCAAAATTTCTGGACTTGATGATCAAGTAGCAACATTCAAGGAATCAATGCCTTACTTGTTTCAAGAAGCAGCTGAACCTGCAAAACCAACAATTGTCGCCGGTGGAAATCCGTCAGCGACTCCAGCAGCTACTTATGACTTGTCTAAGATGTCTTACAAAGAAGTAGCAAAACTAAAAGCAGAGCAGCCAGAAGTATTTGAGCAGCTCACAAAATAGAAAAAGAGGTAAAACAAATGGCAGATGAAACAACATTACTCGCAAATCTAGTAGACCCAGAAGTTATGGCTCCGATGATCGCAGCACAGCTTCCTAAAGCAATTAAATTTAGTGGAATTGCTCCAATTGATACTACATTAGAAGGGCAACCAGGTTCAACTATTACAGTTCCTAAATATAAATATATTGGTGATGCTGTAGATGTAGCAGAAGGTGCAGCAATTGACTACACTAAACTTAGTACTGAAACTGACACGCACACTATTAAAAAAGCTGCTAAAGGTGTAAAAATCACGGATGAAGCTGCACTTTCTGGTTACGGAGACCCAGAAGGGGAAGCTCAGCGCCAAATTCGTATGTCGATTGCTTCAAAAGTTGATAATGATATTTTGGCTGCAGCACAAGAAGCTACACTTGAAGTTAAGGCAGAAGTAAATCTTGATTTGATTGACACATTGGAAGCTACTTTTGTAGATGCACCAGATAATTTTGAAGATGTTGACTCTACGGGAGTTCTTTTTTTGTCTTACAAAGATGCCGCTAAACTTCGTAAAGAAGCAGCAGCTTCATGGACTCGTGCTTCTGAACTAGGAGATAACATTCTAATTAATGGCGCCTTTGGTGAAGTACTAGGTTGGGAAATTGTACGTTCTCAAAAAATTGAAGATGGCACAGGTATTGCCGTTAAATCAGGTGCCTTGAAAACATTCTTGAAACGTTCAGTATTGGCAGAACGTGAACGTGATATTGACCATAAATTAACAAAATTCAATGCTGATCAACACTATGCTGTCGCTTTGGTAGATGAATCACGTGTAGTTAAAATTTCCCCAAAAGCCTAGCCCCTACAGGAGTAACGCTGAATAAAACAACGTTATCTCTTGAAGTTGGGGGAACAGAAACACTTACAGCAACTGTAGTACCGGCTGATGCAGAAGATAAATCTGTTCAGTTTTCATCAAGTGACACAGCAATTGCTACAGTAACGCCTGTTCAAGGTAAAGTTACTGCAGTTGCTGCAGGTACGGCGACAATCACAGTCACAACAGTTAATGGTAAAACAGCCAACTGTGAAGTGACAGTAACAGAAGCGGGGGAGTAGTCTCCTCTATTATTTAGGGAGGTGATTATGACTTATCTTACTTTTGATGAATACAAAAAGTTTGGTTATCAAGAAGTAAAGGAAGAAGAGTTTAAAAGGCTTGTTGTTCGAGCTTCTGATTTCATTGATATTCGTACAAGAAATTTCTATAGGTTTCATGATTTAGAAACTGATATAGAATTTCGTGCAACTCAGTTTAAGAAAGCTATTGCTTTACAGATAGAGTACATGTCAACTATAGGAGCAGTTTCAACGGCTGATATAAACAATCCAACATCTTGGTCATTAGACGGCGTTAGCGTATCTAATGGCAATTCAAGGCTTGCAGATGACGGAACGTCTCTTTCGATTGTTTCAGAAGATGCAATTGAAGTACTGAGTGAGACCGGATTACTTTATAGAGGAGTACCTTCATGAGTTATTATCAATTACCGCCTATTAGGGCCTTTCCTCATAGTATTTCTTATAGAGAAAAAATAGGAGAAGATGATTACCAGAAACCAACTTACGGTGATGAGATCATAATTGATCATGTTTGGTTTAACTTGGCTTCGAGCTTTTCACGAAGTGGACATAATTCAACTGAAAAAGCTCCCAATTCTTCTATAACAATGTTCAATCGTTACTGTGACAATATCCCAAAGTTTGAGAATGACACACCTATAACCTTTGAAGATAAAGAATACAATATCGTCTTAGTAAAAGAGCTGATTTTAAACGGTGAAGCAATCGGCTTACGCTTGGAGGTAGTTTAATGGGTGTAAAAGTAAAAATTGACGGGGTGTATAAAAAACTGTCAAGGGAAAACTTTGATAGAGGTCGATATGCCTTATCTAATCAAGCTATGGCAGATATGAATCCATATGTTCCACGAAAACGAGGAGATTTGAGACAAAAAGTCCACGCTAGCCATGAAAACATCATTTATGAATCGCCCTATGCGAAACGTCAATTCTATCTAAATGGTAGGAAGTATAGCACCCCAGGTACTGGTCCACGTTGGGATTTAAAAGCAAAATCACTTCATGGTAAGTCTTGGAAGAAAGCATTTGTGAAAGGGGCAGGTCTTTAATGGATTTTATAGAACGATTAAATGATAGTGTGAATTCTATTGAGGATTTGCCGATTAAATGCAAGTTGGGTTATTTAAAGCCTACTGAGTCACTTGTACTCTACCCCCTTGTGGGTGGGAAAGTTGAGCAAGAATTTTATGATGGTGTGAAAGACCAAGCTTTAAATTATGAATTTGCCATGAAATCGAAAGATCAAGAAGCGATAAATATAACGCTGTGGCTGATTCAAAATTTTTTAGAAGAACTAGAGGAACTTAAAAGTAACGATGGTTCTTTTGAGTTTAGAAAAATAGAAATAGCAAATAAGCCGTATATTAATGATGAAGATGAACAAGGATATTATATTTTCCTGATTGATGTTACGGCTTCAATTACTACAATTCCTAAAGGAGGGAAATAAAAATGGCACGTTTAAAAAATGCGCTACGTGGGCACTTTATAGCTCCACTTACAGCAGACGGAAAAGAACCAGCTGATGCAGATTATCTTGAATTGGCAAAATGGATTTCTAGTGTATCGGATGATACTGATGAAGAAACAGACGACACAGGGTTCTACGACGGTGATGGTACTAAAGAAACTACAGTGACTGGCGTTTCAGGGGCTTATGGCTTTGAAGGTAACTATGACGAAGAAGACCCTGCCCAAGCATTGGTTGCTAGCATGAAATACAAACTTGGTGAAGAACGTAAAGTTTGGCATAAAGTTGTCTCTGCGAGCGAAACAAAACAATGGACTGGTATTGCGACAGTAACAGATATCAAAGCAGGTGACGGGGATGCGACAGAGTACGAAGCATTTGGCTGCAAACTCACTTACAACCAAATCCCTGTTGAAAAAACAGTCACACCCTAATGCACCCCAGAAAGTAACTGGGGTTATTAATAGTGACGGATCAATTAAGGTGACTTGGGACTCTGTAGAAGGTGCTCAAGCTTATGTCACACATTATGGCGAAGCAAATCAATCTGATCCTAAAGAAGCTAAGTTTATGGGGTATTCTGAGACCACAACTTGGACCTTAAAAGCGGCAGACGTTCCAGAATTAGAAGCGGGAGATAAAATCTATATTTATGTGCAGGCTTTCAGAGAAAAGGGAGAAGGTGCAAACGAGATAGAAAAAGCCCGTTTCCTCAACGAAGGGGAGTTTATAGGCTCAGCTTGGAGTAAAGAAGTCGTATTGACAGCTAAATAAGATTATAGAAAAGACTAGGATTGGTGTCCTAGTCTTTATTTTTTAAGGAGAATAAAATGAAAGCAATTCAACTACGTAACACACAATTAAGAATCCCATTCACGGACGAGAACGGCGAAGAAAAAGTAGTCTTGCACTTTGATAGAAGCGATGAAAATATCAAACGCATTATGAATTTTGAACAAGAGTTTGAAGAAATCACTAAAGAATTTGAAGGTAAAGAAGATGATCTTGAAGCACAAAAAGAGTTTATGGAGAAGGTTTATGACTCTTTACTTGAAGAAGGTGCTTTCAGTAAGCTCTATGAAATTAATAAATCAACTATCATTTTAAAAGTTTATCTTTTACAGATTGCAATTGGTATCAAAGAAGAACTTGAAGCAGAAGATTTAAAAGCAGTTGAGGCTAAGTATCTTAAATAAAGGAGGAATTCTATGTTTTCTCTGCACTATAAAATAGATGATGTTGTCAATATTGAAGGTAAAGACTATCAAATTAATGGAGCTTTTGATTCTATTTTAAAAATAATTGATGTGTTGCGAGATAAACGACTCCCAAAGCCTAATAAATTAAATATTTGTCTAAAAGTTCTATTTGGAAAAGATACAGACATTATAAAGTATCCACTTGAAACACAGTTGGATATTTTTAATTCTGTTTTTAATGAGTATGTCCAACCAAAAGAAAAACCCAAACAATATGACTTACAAGGTAATGAAATGCCTGTTTTTGAGGAGGATACTAAGCAAAGTTACTCTTTAAAGCATGATGCTGAATATATTTACTCTTCATTTATGCAAGCTTATCGTATTGATCTCATCGAGGAACAAGGGAAGCTACATTGGTTTAAATTTAAAGCACTTTTAAATGGTTTACCAGAAGATACGAAGTTTAGTCAAGTTGTATCTATTCGGACATGGAAAAAACCTTCTACTAATTCAAAAAATTCTGAGGAAACTCAAATGAAAAAACTGCAAGAAATATATGCCTTGCCAGAAGAAGAAAGTGAGGGCGAATAATGGCTGATGGTACGATTACAATTGACATCCTTATGGATGATGGTTCAGTAAAGAAAGGGACTGCAAATCTAAAAGGACTTGAAGGAGCAAGCAATAAAGCTGATATAAGTATTAAGTCTTTAGTTGCTTCTATGGGGCTTGTTAAGGTTGCCAGTGCTGCGTTTGATGTTCTTAAAGGTTCACTAGATGGAGCCATTACTCGTTTTGATACTTTGAACCAGTATCCGAAAGTAATGGCACAAATGGGTTATTCTACTGAGGATACTACAAAGTCTATTGATATTCTTAAAGCAGGTATTGACGGACTTCCAACTTCGCTTCAAGATATAACGAAAAACGCACAATCCTTTGCGATTTTAACAGGATCAGCAGAGCTAGGTGCTAAAACAGCAGTTGCTATGAATGATGCTTTTCTAGCTTCTGGTGCATCTTCTGAGGATGCAGCACGAGGGGTTCAACAATATTCTCAAATGTTATCTACTGGAACAGTAGACATGATGAGCTGGCGGACCATGCAACAAACAATGCCTTATGCCTTGAATGAAACAGCTAAAGCATTTGGTTATGCAGGTAAATCAGCAACCAATGATCTTTATGCAGCTTTGAAAGACGGCACTATCACCATGGAGCAATTGAACGAAAAGTTTATTGAACTAGATGGAGGTACAACGGGTTTTGCGGAAACAGCGAAGACCGCAACAGAAGGTATCGGAACATCATTTACTAACTTAAAAAGTTCAGTTGTAAATGGTATGACTACTATATTAACTAAGTTTGATGAAGTTATAAAGGAAGTCACAGGGAAGTCTATTGCAGGTAACCTAAACAGTTTAAAAGTTGTCATTAATAGCACGTTTAAAGCTATAGCTGACAGTATGGATGAATTAGTTCCTCTATTTAAGCAATTAGGTCATGTATCAGGAGAGATTATTGAAGTATTTAAAATTTTCTTTTCTTGGCTAAATGGCGGAACCATTAGTGCTGATTTATTTAAGAGTACGGTTGTAGCTCTTGGTATTGCGGTACTAGGATTAAGTACATACTTTAAAGTATTAAATACTGTAACGAAAATTGGAACAGCGATACAAGCTGCATTTAATGTTGTTATGGGAATGAATCCAATTGCGAAAGTTGTAATAGCAGTAACAGCGCTAGTTGGTGCCCTTGTTTATTGGATTACTCAAACCGAATCAGGGCAAGCAGTATGGAAAGCTTTTACTAGTTGGTTAGTTTCTGCGTGGTCAGGAATGGTCGAATTCTTCCAGGGGATTTGGAATGGAATCACAGATGCATTTACTGCAACAGTTGAAACCTTCAAAAACCTTTGGGGGAGTATGACAGAATTTTTCCAAGGCATCTGGGATGGAATTGTGTCAATTTTCAAAGCTTCGGGAGATTCTATTAATAGCCTTTGGAAATCTACCGTTGATACTTTTAAATCTGCTTGGGCAAGTATGACTCGCTTTTTCCAAAGTATATGGAATGGGATAATATCTGTATTTAAAGTTTCTTCAGATTTTCTACAATCACTATGGAAATCAACTGTTGATATCTTTAAAGCGATATGGGAAGTCATAGGTCCGACTGTTATGGGGATTGTTGACGGACTTGTTGCGCTTTGGAATAACTTTACTACTACCATCTCTGGTATTTGGGATGGTATAAAGAATATTGCTTCAGGCGTATGGGAACTAATAAAAACTGTAATAATGGGGCCTGTCCTCCTTCTTATAGACATCATTTTAGGGGATTGGACTCAATTAAGCGCTGACTTAACAATGCTTTGGGAAAGTATCAAAACAGGCGCTTCCGCAATATGGGACGGAATGAAACAAGTTATTTCTTCTTTAGTTCAGGGCGCAATAAACCAGATTATTATTATTTGGAATACAGGTAAAGAATACCTAAGCAATGTCTGGGGCATAATTAGTGGACTAGCCTCGTCTATATGGGAGGGGATAAAGTCAACTATTTCAAATCTAGCAAAGGGAGCGCTAGACGGTGCAAAAAGTGCTTGGAGTAGTGCTACAGATTGGGCTTCCACTACATGGAATAATGTGAAACAAACCTCTACTAATATTTGGAATGGATTAAAGGAAGGAGTTGTTGAACTAGCGAAGGGAACTTATTCTGGTGCAAAGAGTGCTTGGAGTACAACAACTCAGTGGGCTTCTGATACTTGGAATAGTGTTAAACAAGCTAGTGCAAATATCTGGAATGCAATTAAGTCCACAATTACCAATCTAGCAAAAGGTGCATTGGATGGGGTGAAAAACGCATGGAGTACAGCCACAGATATTGCTTCTAATATTTGGCAAGGTGTTAAAGATGTCACTGAAGCAGCAATGAACTTTAGTTTGTTCGATGCTGGTAAAGCTATAATGGACAGCTTCACTGAAGGACTCATGAATGCATGGGAAACCACAAAAGAATTTGTGGGTGGAATTGGCGATTGGATTCGAGAACACAAGGGACCAATCAGTTATGACCGAAAACTTTTAATTCCTGCTGGTAACTCAATCATGGAAGGATTGAATGAGGGTTTAGATAAAAGCTTTGGAGATGTTAAACGCAATGTATCAGGTATGGCTGATCGTCTTTCAACTAGCTTTGATCTAGGATTTGATGATTTTAGTCTTCCAAATGTGAGTGCAGAATATGCTTTAGCAGGAGTCGGTGGTTATATGAATCCTTCACAAATCATTAATAATGCTACTAATAATAATCAATCTCATCAAACAGAAATCAATGTAATCATTGAAAAAGCTGAACTGGGAAGTGATGATGATATTGAAGAGACTGGGAACAGACTCGCCAAAGATATAGAACGAAAAACAAGGGGGAGATTAGGGTAATGGATTTTACGAAATATCCATATTTTCAATTTAGAGGAAGAAAATCTAATGAATTTGATATGCGAATAAAAAATGGAATCAAATTTGTTATTCCAGAATCTGTTCTTGATTTTCAAAGTGTAGATGGCAGAAGCTCTGATATTATTTTTGATAGAAATAAGTTCAAGGATATAGAAAAATCATTTGCAGTTAGATTATACAAATCTAAAGACTCAAACATTGCTACTCAGCTAAGAAATATAGCAGGATGGCTTTATATGTCAAAAGATTATGCTCCTTTGATATTCAGTGAATATGGTGACTACTATTATATGGCCGTATGTTATGCAAGTACAGGGGCAGCTGATGAGAGAAGACAATGGCTAGACATTGAATTTACGTTTAAATGTCAACCGTTTATGTTTCGATTAGATGGCGAAGATGAGCGAGAAATTGTCAGCGGGACAGCTCTTACAAATCCAGAACCGTTCGAGAGTCTTCCTTTGGTTAGTTTTAATAAAACGACATCTACAGCAGATAGCACGTTATATATCAACGGAGAACAATATACCATTGCTAAAGAAGCGGGGACAGGGATTATTACAATTGATAGTGAGCTAGGAATTGCCTATAAAGCTGGTGGAGTAAATGTTTCGAAGTATTGTTTTATTAATGGTTCTGGTTATCATCCCATAACACTAAAACCCGGGCGAAACGAGATTAGCTACAATAACATGAACCAAGTGAAAATCAAACCAAGATGGAGGAATCTAGCAATATGAGTATTATGATTTTGCATGATAAAACAAATAATAATTGGACTTCTCAAGGTTTGGGGCCATTATCTGAAGCAATGAACCCGAAAGTTACAAGAGAACGTAATGGCATTTATGAACTTAGCTTTTCCTACCCAGTCAAAGGTAAGTTGTTCAAAGAGCTACTCATGGGGCGTTGGATCGTAGCAGATGCAGGTCCAAGTTCAACAGCCCAATCTCAACGCTTTGAAATAGCAGAAATTACAAAGCCTAAAAATGGAATAGTGAAAGTATATTGTGAACATTATCGATATCAGCTGTTGCGATCAATAGTGAAGCTTGGTTCAAAGTATGAAAATATGACTGCTCAAGCTGCTTTAAATCAACTAAAAGGGCAAATGGAGCCCAAAGGAGATTTTACCTTTTACAGTAATGTTGGAACGTTATCCTCGATTGATTTTACTGATCCAGAAAGGTTTAGTAATGCACAAGAAGCCCTTGGCGGAGTTCGTGGCTCAGTACTTGATAATTTTGGAGGAGAATATCTCTTTGATAATAACCAAGTAAGACTTTTAGCCAATGCAGGAGTTGAAAGAAACGTAATCATTGCATATGGTAAAAACTTAATTGATATTACACAGCAAGAAAGTATCGAAAATACTTATACTTCTGTTTATGGTTACTCCAAAGGTGAAGGAGAGGACGATGCAGTTCTCACTTTGCCGGAAGTATATATTGATAGTGATTATGTAAGCAGCTACACACAACGGAGAATTCAAGCTGTTGATTTTAGTGAGGATAAGCCTGCAAGTGTTACTGCTTTAAGAACTTTGGTGAAAAACTACATTAAAAATAATAAAGTAGGTGTTCCTAAGGTAAGTATTAAAACGAGTTATGTTGATTTTGCAAGTGCTGTTATCAGTGATCAATTAAAAAACTTGGAAATACTTGATTTATGTGACTGGGTTACAGTTTTGTTCAACGAGTTAAATATTAATACAAGTGCTCAAATTATTAAAACGGTTTGGAATGTAGCTCTTGATAAATTTGATAGCTTGGAACTTGGAGAAGCTGCTACTAATATGTCGAAAGTTATTAGTGACAGCCAAACAGATACTAGTAAAATCATTGATAAGATAACGTGGTTAGAAGATGCTCAAAAAGAAGCATCAGATATCCTTAATAATCCTGGCAAGGGCAACGTAGTTATTTATCCCAGTCTTGCTGATCCACAAGAAATACTAATCATGGACACTAAAGATATTAATACTGCTAGGAATGTCTGGAAGTGGAACGCTGGAGGACTTGGGTTCAGTTCTACAGGTTATAAGGGAACTTATGGCTTGGCAATGACAAATAATGGTGCAATTGTTGCAGATAGAATGACTACAGGGACTTTGAGAGCTATCCAGATAATTGGCGTGACCATTACAGGCTCAACCATTACTTCTGAAAGTGGAAGTAATAAAATGGTTATGAATTATGGCACATTGAATAACTATGTTAGTAATGTCTTGAGAAGTTCGTTAACACCAAGCAACTTGTCATTCAAAGATACCAGCGCTAGAAATGTTGTTCAAATAGATTCAGGCGGTATTCGTCTCAATAAAAAAAACACTACAACCGAATTAGGGTACTTAGGACGTGGGACGGATGCAGCAAGCGGAAAAGAAGAAATAGCTATAAATGTGGAAGCTGGCAACATAGGGACGCTTGCTGTAAGGGCAAGTTCTTCTGCGACCACCTATACAAGACAATTATCTGTTTCTTCGGCAGGCGCTCATATAGGAACATTGAATATGGGAGGCTCTTATGTTGGAGGAGGAGGGAGAATTAATAATGCTTACCTCTACAATACAGGAGTATCTAGTGCATTCACTGTTTATAATAATGTTCCTATAGATTTTTATTCTAATTTGAATATGCATGGGTACTCGATTGTTAATCAGTCAGATATGCGATTGAAGGAAAATATTGATCGCACTAAAATAGATGGAATTAAGGAAACAAAGAAACTAAAGTTTTATGAGTTTGACCGAAAACAAAAATTTCAATTTCGGGATATACGACTTCAACCTTCGAAAAAAAGAGAGCTTGGACTAATTGCTCAAGAAACTCCATTTCTTTTAACTTACCCAGAAGATGTTGCGGGAGATGATCATTATCTTTCAATTGATACTAGTAAGCAAATCATGTTGAATAGTTTAACAAATAAGCAATTGATAGAAAAAGTTGAATATCTTGAAAGTAGATTGCTTATTAAACAAAAAGGGAGCCGAAAAATTCAACGTAGAAAGGGGAAGAGATGGCATACCAAACATTAAATCTTGACTTATCTAAGTCATCAATATTAAAACCTATTGTTTATGGCCGCATTGGAGATGCGGATATGCAAACAGTGACTGTTAACGTAACAAGTCGAGATGTACCCGTAAATTTGACAGGATACACTATTACATTTGAAGGTGTAACAAGTGGAGACAAGACAAAGGTCTTTGATACTGCAGGCATTAAGCCTAAGGATCTTACGAAGGGAATATTTGAATATACTTTTCCAAATATGGCTTTTGCGGTAGCGGGTCGCTATGAAACAGCATATTTCTCAATTGTTAAAGGTTCACTTCGTGATACTACTGTAGATTTTGACATCACAATATACAGCAATGCAGATATTGATGCAGAAGAAGCAAGAACAATCATCACAGAGTACAACAAGCTTGTAGAAGAATTGCATGAAATTACTGATAAATATATTTCAGATACTGAAGCTGAGTTTGTTGCTATTCATAATAAGATAGCTGATCTTAACACCAAAATTGAACAGTACAATCAAAACGTGAAAAAGACTGCAGATGATGCAGTAGCTGCAATTGATTCTTCAGTAAGTACAGCTGTGAGCACAGTAAATACAAGTTCTAATGCTGCAATTAAAGCTGTAGATGATGCACTGAAAAAATTTGAAGCAGGAGATTTCTATACTAAATCAGAAACAGATACGAAATTTAAAGCTGTTAATGATTTGATTGTTTCTCAAGATATTCCAGAAGGAGCAAATCTTGATGATTACAAAAAAGAAGGAGAGTTTTCAAAGAAAACACCTACAGTAGTAACTGGGACACCAGAAGGAGTCACTGGTGCTTTTCGTTTGTCTGTTCGATCTATGGTTGGATCGAGTGGGATTTTTCAAACCCTATATGATTATGCGACTAGAGGGATATATTACCGCATTGGAAATACTTCACTTGGGTTCAATTTACCATGGCAAAGAATTGCCAATAATTCAGAAGTAGTCCACCTTACAGGGGATGAGGAAATAAAAGGGGATAAGAAATTTCTTAATACATTAACAGCTAAAGCGGTTAAAGAAATAGGGGATACAGAATGGGCATCACTTGCATTAGAAACTGGTTTTTCTTTAACGGGTGATTATTTTGTTAGATGCAGGAGAAAAGGAAATATAGGCATGGTACAAGCCAGAGCTGTAAATTCTACCAATCCATTCGTTGGAAATACGTATCGTTCATTTGCTAAATTACCAGAAGGATTAATACCTTTAAACTCCGTGATAAAAATATGTGGAGAATACAGAGGGAATCCTATTACTTGTTTTGTAGATCAGAATGGTTTACTTTCTGTAAAGAGTTTGGTTGATTTGACAGCCCTACAAACATCCCTAAACTTTTATTTTGAGTTTCCTCTAGACTAATTATAAGAAAGTGAAGAATGAGATGTAATAGGAACAGCATTTTAGGATATAAAAAATTTATAAAAGGGGAAAAATAAGAATTGGAGTTAGAAAAGCAGGTTAAACAGCACGAAGACAAACTTAAGCAACATGATAAAGAGATATCTCGTTTGAATGACTTCACTGTGCAAATGCAAAAAACAATGAATGAAGGATTAACGAGAGTTGATGAATCGAATCGTTTTTTACGTGAGCAAAATACACGACAGTCAGAACAAAATGCAGAAATTCTTCAAGCAGTTATTAAACGAAATGACACATCAGATGAGCGTCAATTTCAAATGAAAATTATAGATAAACAAAATTTTTGGAAAGCGGTATTTGCTATTGGAGGTGTTGCAGGGACTATCATCGCAGCATCATTAAAATTATTAGGAGTATGATCAAAATGAATTTAAATAACAAAGCGTATAACATTACTAAATGGTTAGTGCTCACTGTATTGCCAGCTCTTAGTGCTCTTGTTGGAGTGCTAGGCAAAGCTTACGGTTGGGATGGAACAGATTTAGCAGTGATCACTTTGAATGCTGTGACGGTCTTTGTAGGAGCGATAACAGGATACAGTTCTGTTGCTTATAATAAAGAGAAAGGAGCTAGCAATGAGTAAAGAAGGTGTAGAGCAATCAGCAGGCATGAAACCTATGACAGCTGAGGAACGTGAAAAATATGGTTTAGCACCATTGGAGGAGAAAGATTATGGCGTGGAAACAGAAAGTAAGTCCTAATGTTAATGTACCGGGTTACAGCGGTGGTTGTTTGGCTTATGTAGATGATGGAGTGAATCCGCCACAACGTCAGCCAACAGCGCAGGCTTCTTGGTATTTAGCTGTGAATACAGGAGTAGCTCATTCAGGACAGGAGCCCCCTCTTAATGTATGGGTACCAGTCTATTATACGATTGATAATGGACCATGGGCTGGGTATGGTCATGTGGCATGGTTTTACTCAAATGGTAAAGATACGCTTATATATGACAGCGAATTTGGCTGTGGAAACCGTACAGGCCCTTACGCTAGTGGTCAAGAGCTATTTAATTACATGGGCTGGCAAATGAGTTACCTTGGTTGGTCAGAAGAAGTAGATGGTTTACGCATTGTAGAAAATGTAGAAGAAAAAACAGCGACAAGTGGTAACTCAAACAACACTGAAATTAAAGGAGAAAATCTAATGAAATTTATTCAAATTACAGACGGTAAATACAAAAACAATCAAGTGCTTATCACACCAGACTCAGCTCGCTGGGTCAAATCTGCACAAGAATCCCAAGGACTGCAGAAACTTTATGGAGTAATTAAAATGGACCTTGCAAGCTTTGAAGGAGCATATATGGGTCAGTACTACACCCTTAAAGATAAATCTGGTTTTCCAAAGGATTTAGCAACTCTATTTAAAAAATAATGAAATTACCCTTAACCATAATGGTTAGGGGTGTTTTTTTGTTATAATGATATTGTTTAGGAGAAGAAATGAAAAAGAAAATACTGACTTGGCCAATGTTTATTTATGTATTTAACGTAGTACTACTGGTCACAATTTTAATACACACTGTATCTATGGCGTTAACCTCAATGTTTACTGTTATTCCACAAATAGATGGTAAAAATGTAATTTATTTATCAAATTATCTTATGCTTCCAATTTATTTGTTAATGCTATATGTTATAGATAGATATTGGATGAAAGGCAAACAAAACAAGTATATACTAGTTTTTTGTTTTTTATTGATATTTGGATTAAGTAGATTGGTACATAACTTCTTAACTCCGCATCCATTAGCTATCAATATAAGTTATTATTTTCTTTTTATATTCTTATACATTGGTATTTTTATTATTGTATCTCTTAAGTATAAACTTCCCCAATCCCTCAAGTGGTATTTAGATTAAATAAAAAAACTACGTCCGGTCAATTGATAGGGCGTTTTTTGCTGTTCCTATGTGGAATAATTCAAAAAATTAGTTTAAAGTATAAGGAGAACGTTAGGTTTCGAACCGTTTTTTGTGTAAAAAGTATTATAGAACCAATACAAAAAGTACTTAAAAAACGTCAAAAAACACGGAAAAAGTGTCAAAAAGTACGAAAAAAGTTGCATTTTTTGTTGATAAGATGTAAAAATTTGTTATACTATGTATAGCTAGAAGGAGATACTATCATGACAAAACCTAATATTTTTAACGTAGCTCGCTACATTATAGAAAATGTAGGTGATATGACTACTATGAAACTTCAAAAACTAACCTATTACTGTCAAGCTTGGTCTTTAGCATGGGATGGTGAACCACTTTTCGAAGAAGATTTTCAAGCTTGGGCTAATGGTCCAGTCAGTCCAGAGTTGTATAAAAAGCATGCGGGAACATTTCGTATAGGAGAAGATTTTCTGCAAGAAGACCATTTCGAAGACTTTACTGATGAACAAGTTGAAACGATGAGGGCTGTAATTAGAGATTATGGTGGATGTTCAGCAATGGAGTTGTCAAACATGACCCATCAAGAACGACCATGGAGAGAAGCGCGGTTAGGGGTTGCCGACGGAGAGCGCTCAACAAAAGTGGTTGATAAGGAAATTATGCAGGAATTCTATGCGGGAATTTAAATAAGTAATTATGGCCAACAATAAAAAGAGAGCTAGTAAACCTAGAGTAAATACTAGTAAAGATTCAAAACAGTCATCTGTAAGTCCAGAAAAAAAAGCGGTAAGATCTGAAGTTAAAAGTAATATGAATAGGCGTCCTAAATGGAGATTCAAAAAAAGAGATTGTGAACATGAGACTTGGGGCTTAGATATAACTGAAGAGTTATTGAGAAAGTTAATGAATTTTGAAACAATGACATGGTCACAAATACTGTTGAAGGCAAAAAAACAAAATCATCAAATAAAGACTTACACTTTAAGCAAGGAAGCTCAAAAGCGTTTAACTATTCTTAAATTAGATGATTATGATGAAATTTGTTCTCTACGTTTAGATGGAACTCATCGGCTTTATGGTATTTTAGATGAAGATGGAGTTTTCTCAATTATATGGGATGATTTACATCATGAAGTTTGCCCCTCCTCTAAAAAACACACTTAATAAGACTGTTATTGATATAATTATTTTGCCCATAAATAGGGTATTCATCTAAAACGTCCGCCTTGTGTGGGCGTTTTAAAATACTTTCACAGATACTTTTTAATTGATGAGTTCTTTTGTTACAATGTAAATGGCAAAAAAAATTACCAATAAGAAATATTTTATATACAAACCACGCTTTGCCAACGTGGCTTTTGTTTTGTTTAAGGGACTAGATGTATAATCTAATACTTAAAGTCCAATTAAGACTTTTTCATAAATTTACTCTTGCACTCACTTACCTCCTAATAAAGTGAGTGCTTTTTTCATAGATGATTGTACAAAGAAATATCGAAGTGCTATACTAATAAAAGTACCTATTTGTCATGAGTAGGTGCTTTTAATTTAAACAGATAGTTTGGCTATAAAATAAAATGATTACTTTGTACTATGATCTCAGCAGCA
>Ga0153949_1000012_pt1 | contig 94534 bp, 90 predicted proteins | sample TSNJ033MetaG_FD_104705 | JGI IMG/M metagenome (GOLD analysis project Ga0153949, IMG submission 104705) | Attine ant fungus gardens microbial communities from New Jersey, USA - TSNJ033 MetaG | ecosystem: Host-associated > Fungi > Mycelium > Unclassified | place: USA: New Jersey, Wharton State... | reverse complement strand
TTTTACAGTCTCTGCTTTAAAATAAACATTGTTTCGAATTTCAATTCCTTGAAGTTCTTTTAGTTCGACAAGAGAAAGGAAATGAGGAAGGATAGGCTCTTTTTCAAATTTCACACTGAAGGGGTTTAACCCTTCTTGAGCAAACCAGAGCTTGTAGCCTGTAATTTTATCTGTCCGTTTATTGTCAATATATTCGTATTGGATCTCAATAAAAGAAGAAGTGCAATGAAGAGGAACATCTGTTTTGATGTATTTGTGTGCGGTTTCGATTGAGTATTTGTTGTTGTTTGTAAATGATGTTTTCATTTTGAATCTCTCCGATTTCTATTGGAGTTAAGAATAGGCAAGATTCTTAACTTGTTTTATCTCACCTTGCAATGTGAGAAGACAGCTCTAAAGTTTTTGCCTTAACTTTATAAATCTATTGTAAGTTCTTTTTGCTTTAAAAAATCCATAGATTTGGATTTATTCTTTATTGATTTGAACACCAATTTTAAAACTAAAAATAGAGAACAAAAAAAAGAGCAAGTACAACTTACTCTAAGATTTTCATTTTGCAAATTCAGCGATTTCTTCATGTTTGATGCAATTAATGAAGGCATTTTGTATGCGAACTAAATCATTAATGCTATATTCTATACTTTTATTGAACTTATCTTGGAATAGGTTAGAAGCTTGACTATTTACTGTTAAAATACCGGGAACTTTGAGCATAGGATAATCAAGCACATGGTCTTCACTATAATACTCAGGAAGGTCGATGACTTCATCTAAAAATTCATCAATATTAACCTTTACTGTTTGATCAATTAAAGGGGTTGTCCGAGTAGTTACACATGCGGAGTTTGTGATTCCTTGTATTTGTTCAAAGTCTTTCAAATTTTTTATGCCTTGGAGTTTCTCTTGAAATTCGACAAACTCATGGGCAAACTGCTTAATGTCCCTATCTGTCACATTTTTATCTGGGCTTGGGCGAAAACTATAGGTTTTTGTGGGAAGATAGAATTCCTTTAGAGGAATTTCTTTTAAGTGTGAGACAGGGAGGTCTCTTGTTAGAAGTTCATCAATAAGATTTTTAACCATGTATCCAATTTTGAAAATACTGTTTTGCTTTAACTTCTCAATAACCTCAGGGACCAGCTGTTCAGAAAAGTCGTGAAGAAGCCAGTGATGTATCTCTTTATTGATGCGATTGTAGTGAAACTTTTGTAGGGAATCATTGAATAAAGAAGTGAGTACACGATGCTTGAAGGAATATATCATTTTATTTTTGCAGATTAACCATAATATTTTATGCATGACATGATGATCAATGTGAAAATCTTTTTTATTTTCCTTCTCTGTTCCTTTTCTTAAATTCCACCATCTGCCAAAATCAGCGAATGTATGTGTAAGCTCTAATATTGTCTTTTGAATTTTTAAATCAGCAGGAGCCAGTGTGGCATCAATCTCTTCTTGCTTTTCGGGACTGTGGGGGAAAATAGGATAAATTACATTTGTAAAAGTACGTGCCAGAAGTGTTTCTATTTCCTCGGAGGTTCCAAAAATTAACTCTTCTCGGGAAGTTTGAAAGTATTCAACATAGTCAACTAAGAGTGTATCAGTGATAAAATTCCCACTTTTAGTATTCTGTCCTTTTTCTATTCTTAGAATTGCGGATTTTTGTCCATTAGAGATCGTTTCAGGAGGGATTTTGTAATAAGAATTACTTCTTAGATCTTTAAAACGTTGTGCAATATGGGGAATAAGATGTTCTTGAAAATTAATCATTTTTTCACCTCTAACATTCTATAATATTGATTTATTCAATATTATAACATATAAAACTTATTTAATAGCCAGTTTTTATTGATGTGATCAATTTTTTTACCTGAGACGTTATTTAAAGTATGAAGCTTAAATACAAAATTATATCTTCTTTTTGAAGCTGTGAACCCTATAAAAAACAAGAATAAATGTAAAAATATTATTAATATAAAATAGATTAATTTGGTTTAGTTGATTTTACTGGTGTTTGGTAAACGACGTTTTGTACCTAAAAAAACGCTCATATTTATTGACGGTATTAAGGAAGGTTGTTAAAATAAGATTGTGAAAAAAATTAAGTTAGTGAATTCACATTTTTTGTATAACTGATTTAATAACATTAGTACAGGGTAATAAATTTTTAATTACATAGATTATTTTTAAGGAGAATAACATGGCCGCAATTAGTGTCACACCTGAGGAACTCAAACAACAAGCACAGGTTTACATCCAATCAAAAGAACAAATTGAACAAGCGATTCAACGTGTGAATTCAATGAATTCCACAATCGCAGAAGAATGGAAAGGTCAAGCTTTCCAAGCCTACTTGGAACAATATAACCAACTTTATCAAAATGTTCAAAAATTTGAAGAATTACTTGAAAGTATCAATCAACAGTTGAACAAATATGCAGACACTGTTGCCGAACGTGATGCACAAGATGCTCAAAGTTTTGGATTTTAATGACGAGCGCCCTTGTGGTGCTCTTTTATTTTTTTAGTGAGAGAAAATGAAAAATATAAAAAAGTTATCGCTTTATAGTGCAACGCTTATTTTATTAACTGCACCATTGTTTGTACGAGCAGAGAGTGATGGAAGTTTGCAACTTGATTCTGATATGATTACTAACCAAGCGGGAGGCAGTTCAACTTCTTCAGATTTTACTGTTCGCTCGCAACTTTTTTCAAAACGAATAAATGAAAAAGTTCAGGAAAAAGAAAAGAGAGAAGCTGAAAATACTAAAACTATTCAAAATGTTGATTTTAATCAAGCCAGTCAAAATAAGTTGTACCAAGTCAATTATCAAGGTTTAAAAACGGAATTATTTAAGGATTATAATCAAACCAATATTGGCACTGGTGAAGCACAAACGAAAACGAATAATAGAGGGGTGCTTATTCTTATGATTTTAGCACTGCCTCTGATGATTTTGACAGCTTATAGTGCAAAACGTTTAACACGCAGGAAGAGAAGAAATGAAAGATCATATTGAAATCAGTTTAGAGTGGATGGGTAAACAGATAGACCTCGCTGTTCCTTCAAATGTTACCTCTCATCGTTTGGTAGACTTATTGAGTGAGTCCTTTAAAGCTAATGGGCAAAAGCTACCAGAAAATTGGTACTTTATTCTCAAGGGGAAATCAGTTGCGTTAGGAAGCGGCTTAACATTACAAGAACTAGGTTTAGGTAACGGAGATATATTGCAACTCATTGTAGGAGAAGAAAATGAAAATATTTGATGGACAGGATACGTTAACATTTGAGAGAAAAGAAGAACAACTTACTGTTTTTCTTACGGGAACCCAAGTGAAGCCACAAGAATTGAATTTTATCAAGAGTAAGGTTGCACTTGGTGAAGCCTTGGATAAGGAATTTGCTTTTCAAGTGGCCTATCCTTTACTGAACAATTTAAAGAATTTAAAAGATTTAGTGATGGCAACAAAAAGTCAACTTCAACGTCTTGAACTTGCTTTAAAACTCAAACATTTAATCGCTCAGAAATCAGGTTATAAAATTCCTTTTGTTCATCCAGAAAATATCTTTTTTATCAATGGTGATTTTTCTTTTATACATGTGGGTATGAGAGAGGCTCTTGTTCCAATGGAAACGGATGCCTCACTTTTCCTTTCACAATATAAGGCACTTGTCTTATCCGTTTTGAATCCTAAGATTTCTTATGAGAATTTAGTGAATGGTGAAACCAGTCTTAAAGATAAATTGAGCCAAGCGATTGCTTCAAGTTATTCACTAGAAGAGGTTCAACGCCTAGTAGAAATAGAATTAATTAAAGAGAAACAAAAAGATGAGACAGCTTTGGTTAAAGTATCTAAAGCACGTTATAGTTTCTTTAAATATGCAGGCTCTGTGGCACTCATTGCTGCCATCGCTATGGGGACTTTAACCTTTATAGATCGGAGGACAACGATTCCAAAACAACAAGCTGTCACAAAAGCTCAGGCTGACTTCATTACAAATCATTATGATAAAACATTGGACGATTTAAAAGACTACCAGCCAGACCAGCTCTCCAAAGATGCACGTTTTGTTTTGGCCTCATCGTCCATTCATTTAGCAGATTTAAGTCAGACCCAGAAGTCTGCTGTTTTGAATAATATCTCGTCGACGACAGATGATAACACGTTAAATTACTGGATTTATCAAGGGCGTGGAGAATTTGAAAAATCTTTGAATTTGGCAAAAAACATTGGGGATGACCAATTGACTTTGCTTGCTTATACCGATCTTTATCAGGCGACAAAATTAAACAGTGCAATGGATGGGGATGAGAAACAGAAGAAGTTGGAAGAATACAATGAACAAATTCAAGAATTAAGTAAGAGCTTGGGATAAGACTATGAAACAGTTATTTGAAGGACAAAACTCAAAAAAAGAAAATCAGAATTTTTTGTATGAGGCACGCCATCCAGAAGAAATTCTTTATGCAATATTTATCTTAAAAGATAAGCTTGAACGTTTGACGATAACAGCGTCACAAATGATGGCCTCTTATGAGGAATTACGCTTTGGTATTGTGAATGATCAACTTCTGGTCAATGGTGAAAAACTTGAAAAGGGCAAGCATACAATTGAAGATATTACACTTTTTGTTTTGCCTGCGTATGATTTACATACCCATTTCTTGATTTTGGATGACCGGGAGTTTGTTATTCATAACAGTGACAAGCACCGTGCAATTCAAACGAAAGATGCCTCGCTTATCATCATTGACCAAGAACAAGATTCTTCTGTGAAAGCGTTAATCAAACCCTTAGGAGATTTTGTTTACTATAACGATGATAGGGTACAAACCAGTACTATCCGGGGAGTCAAAGTTGGAGATAGTATTCTAACACCTGACTTTATGCTTGAGAGACGACCGGAACAATGGAAAATTACAACTTTTTCAAAAGAAATAATTTTTAATTCCGATTTTTTCTTAGAGCAAAAACGTAAATTGGAAAAACCGCAAGATTTTCCAGAATATCGTCGCTCCCCACGTCTAAATCTAGAAATTCCTGATGAAGTTTTTAAGTATGAAAAAATAGAGAACAAAGAACAAGCACCTAAAGGAGGATTATTAAAAGCAATCTTACCTCCAATTGGTATGCTTGCGGCAGGAAGCATTACGACACTGATGGCGGGACGTAATCCACTCATGATGATGGCCACTGCTTTAGCAAGTTTGATGACTGTTGTCTTTACGGTTACACAGTATCGTACGGAGAAAAAAGATCGAATGGAACGTGAAAAGCATCGTGAGGAGGACTATCAGGTCTATCTTGCGAGGACAACTTCACAACTGGGCCAAGCGCACCGTCAAGAAAACAAAGTCATTCACTACCAACAGCCATCACCCAAAGCACTGTTAAAAATGATTGAAAGATATGACTCGCGTTTGTATGAGCGTATGGTGAATAATAAAGACTTTATGGAAGTGTCATTAGGAACAGGCACCCAACCTTCAAGTTTAAAAATAGAAACAGATTATAGTCTACGTGATGATGATGAATGGGCTATTCATGTAAAAAAACTTGTTGAGAAATACAGTAAACAAGAAGAGGTACCCATAAGTATAGACTTGCGCTATCAAACACTTGGTTTGATAGGGAACTATGATGTTTTAAAAGATACAATTGCTAATTTATATTTACAACTTTCATTTTTTCAGTCTTACCGCGATCTTAATTTTATTAGCCTAGTACCAGAAAAAACATACCTCAAAGATTGGCACAAATGGCGATTTCTTCCTCATTTCAAGGTACAAGGAATAAATACACGTGGAATTATTCATAATGCGAAGTCTCGTGATATGGTCCTCTCTAGCTTTTATCAGCTTGTTAACTCAAGGAAACAAGAGTTAAATGCGGCAGGGCGAGAAAAGCCTGTCTTTCTCCCTCATTTTGTCTTTACTGTATTTGATGATTCCTATCTTGCAGGACACGGACTCAATGAGTTTTTGGCAGAAGACATGTCAGAACTTGGTGTAACAGTGATCTGGTGTAAAGAAGATAAAAAACTTTTACCAGAAACGGTCACAGCTTTTATAGAAGTAAAAAATCAACAAGCTGGTGTACTTATTCAAGATAATGGACATCATATCGATAAAGTTTACAAGCCCTATCCACCCTTAGAAGAACAAGAAAACTTTGAGGTGCTTCTCCGTCAGATATCAAGTTTGGAACACATGGAAGTTGAGAAAAATGCTATTCCAGAACGTTTAAGCTTACTTGAACAATATCTTGTAGAGACAGTAGAAGCGTTGAATATTAGTGAGCGCTGGTACAGTGCAGAACCAAGTAAGTCTATCGCTTCAATGATTGGATGGAAAGGGAAAAAAGAATTTGCTTTTTGGGATTTACATGAACAAGTGCATGGGCCTCATGCTATTGTTGGGGGAACCTCAGGTTCAGGTAAATCAGAATTTTTAACCACATTTTTGATGGGACTAGCCATTAACTTCTCACCTGAAGATATCGGAATGTTAATTATTGACTGGAAGGGAGGAGGAATAGCGGATACATTGGCTGATCTCCCACACTTCATGGGTTCAATTACCAACTTAGATGGGGCAGGAACTGCTAGAGCTCTAGCTTCAATCAATGCGGAGCTTAAGAAACGTCAACGTGAATTCAGGGAATATGGTGTTCAAAATATTGCAGGGTACATGAAGCTTTATCGGGAGCGCTTAACGCCACGTGAGGGTGTGAAATATCCACAAAAACCATTGCCACATCTGATGTTGGTTTCAGACGAGTTTGCGGAATTGAAAGAAAACGTACCAGAGTTTTTAGATGAGCTAACTTCTGTGGCACGTATTGGGCGTTCACTTGGTGTGCACTTAATCTTGGCCACTCAAAAACCAGATGGTGTGGTGAATGACCAAATTGATGCCAATAGTAAATCAAAAGTCGCTCTAAAAATGTCCGATGAGGCAAATTCAAGAGCCTTAATCAAAACTGGTGATGCGGCACACATTACCAATGCAGGGCGCGGGTACCTCCGTGTCGGAGAAAGTGAAGTTTACGAGCTGTTCCAATCCGGCTATGGGGGAGTTGATTATAACCCTCACGGCTTAGATGAAGAGCAGAAAGACGAGCGTATTTTTAGTATAAATCCATCAGGACAGTGGGAGTTGCTTTATGATCCACGTGAAAACCAGGTGAATCAGAGTGAAAAATATGATGAGCTACCAACGCAGCTAGAGGCTGTTATTTCAGAGATTGTAAATGTTTTTGAAGCTTCAAGTTATCGCCAGCCTGATAAACCATGGCTCCCAAATCTTGATTCTCGTATGTTAACCAATAAAGTGACAAGAGGGCATAAGAGAGAGTTATCTATTCCTTTGGGGTTACTTGATATTCCGAGTTTACAGGCTCAAGAAGTTTATAATTACAACTTAGAGGACAGTAGTCATACCGTTATTTTTTCAAGTCCTGGATTTGGTAAGTCAGTAACACTTCAAACACTTGTAATGAATCTTTCACGTCAGAATACACCTGAACAAGTACAGTTTAATCTTTTTGATTTCGGAACCAATGGACTTCTTCCCATCAAAGATTTGCCGCATGTTGCGGATATTGTTACTTTAGAAGAAAATGAGAAGTTACAAAAGATGCTTACACGTCTTTCTCAGAACTTATCTGAGAGGAAAGCGACATTTAAAAAAGCAGGTGTTGCTAATATGAAACAATATGAGTCAAAAACAGGGGGTGAACTTCCTATTTTAGTGAATATACTAGATTCATATGACGGCTTAACAGCGAATGATCCACGTAAAGAAAATATAGATAATATTCTTATGAAGGTGTTACGTGAGGGGGCTGCCCTTGGTATATACCTTGTTGTAACGGCAGGAAGATATAATGCAATTCGAATGAATATGATGGCGAACATTCAAACAAAAATGGCGCTCTTTCTGAATGAAGAAAGTGATTTAGGTAATCTCTTTGGTAGAGACAAACTGGAACAAGTAGAGCTACCAGGACGTGCTCAGGTCAAACTACAGCAACCTTTAGCACTGCAAGTATATCTTCCTGTAGAAGGCGAGAGTGAGGTAGAGGTACTCACAGCCCTTGACCAAGAGATTACGGCGATGAAAACATCATGGAAAGGACAAGTGCCAAATAAGATTCCAATGGTTGGAGAAACGGTTAGTTTTGAACAATTTAACAGTACTGATCAGGACAAGATTTATTTAGGATTAAATAAATCTGATGCACAGCCTGAAGTTTTTGAACTATTTAAAGGACATCCGTTAACGTTTTTGACTTCTAGTAAAAAACAAACGTTAGTTATCAGTGAACTTTTAACAGAACAACTCTCATCTTTTGAAGGTGATGTTGTTAAAATTGATTTCATTGGCAATTTAACTCACGTTCCCCATTCTCTATCTCTTGGAAAAGAAGAGGTTGTTAAGAAAAGCATGGATGTAAAAGAGGCGCTAGGTGCTTTATCTAAAACAAAGAATAATGAAAAGAAAATAATCATTTTTAATGGATTGTCACCTATTTTGTCCAAGCTTCAATACACAGCTGAAAATTTCATCGAAATTTTAGAAGAAACAAATCCAAATGTTCAATATATTCTCCTTGATTTATTTAATAATATTGGAGGACCTATGAACTTAGTTACGAAGGCTGTTAAAGAGAATATTCAAAATATTCTTTTTGCAGGAGATATGCAAAGTCAGGGCTTGGTTGATTTGAATATGGAACAGCGTAAACAAAAATTTAGCTTACACGAAATGTTTTATATTAATGATGAAAACTTGAGTATAGTGGTATTACCAAGTAAAGGAGAGAGACATGAGTAAGTTACCTCGTTTAATCCCCTTAGGTTCGGCGGTGGAATTAAAAGACCCAGAAGAAGAAGGGATCTATGTTGTGATTGGTAGGGCCTTTATGAATACCCAAACTTCAGGCTATCAAGCTGTGGCCTACCCACAAGGCTATGGAGAAAATTATAGAATTTATATATTTAGAGAAGAGCAGATCAAGGTAGTTACAGAGGGATACAGTAATGAGAAAGAAGAACAAGCATTTATTAAAGAACGTTTAGTTGAAATGGAAAAACGCCAGAAAAATCCCTCATCAGTGGCAGTTAAATCTGATGATGAAGAAGACCAAACTAAAGTTCCTAGCCATGAAGAGCAGCTTGTTCAAGACCCTTTCTATAAATTTCGATAAGGAGAAAACAAATAATGTCAGGATTTAAATCCAGTACAGGAGCAGCCGAAAAGGCAGTAGGAGGATTTCAAAAAATTGAATTTTCTCCAGCCAAGGCTGAGGTGAGCAAAAGTACGCCTATAAGTATGAAAAATGGCAAAAAACTTTCTAGTAAAGTTTATAAAAATGTGACAGGTTTGAATCAAAAAATGTTGGAATTGACTAAAGCAATCCCAGCTTATGCTCAAAAAGTAGAAGAGAATGATTTAAAAGATTCGCAAATGATTACAAAGAGTCTTGCACCTTCTTTTAACGGTAAGGATCCATTGTCTATTTTTTAGGAGAAAACGAAATGAATCAAAAACAAGTAGATATTTCTCGAGATATTCAGTTGAAGGAAGAAGAAATGCAAGAGTTTACTAGAATAAAAAAAGGTTTTGAAGAAGTCTTGTCAGATTATTTTCAAACAGTAAGACAAGCTCAAGAAGAACTATTGGAAAACTATGATTCTGTGAATACAGAAGTAAGTTTTGAAGAAATGCAAGAGTCTGAAAATGAACAGCTACTCTTTCAAGATGTGTCACGAAAGGTAGGTATAATAACCTCTGATTTAGAAGAAGAGAGTATTAAATATAAACAAGTTCTTCAAGAAGCAATAGACGATTTGGAAGCTTTATACGCAAAGGAGAAGTAGATGAGTGGGAAATATATAGTTAGTGAATCTTCTTCTATGATGAGAGCTCTAGAGACGAACCTAAAACAAAGTCAAAGAGTAATTGATTCCTTGAAGCGAGGTACCAGTCAATTGACTTCATCTCTTCAGGGAGGGGATCTCAAGGGAAAGACTTATGGAGCAGCAAGAGATTATGTATTGAACGTTTTGAATCCACTAATCAGCAAAGCAAGTGAAGGTATATCAGATGGGGTATCAGACCTTGCGACTTATAAGTATGAAGATAGTCAAATCGCTCATTATGGGAATATTGATGTCGCAAAGCTCAAAAATGAAAAGAAAATCAAGGAAGCTTCAAAGCGTAAAGTTGCAGGTCAGCGAGAACGTCTTCAACATTTACCCTTATCCGCATTAGCTGTAGCTTCTCCTATGGCATATGGAGCAGCAGTCAGTGGTATGTTTAGTTTTGAAAACAGCATGAACGACAGTATAAAAAAAATAGATGAAAAGTTGCTTGCTTATGAAACATTTAATTCAAATACCAATAGTTTGTTCGGGGACACTAATGCGGCGTTTGATGCATTAGAATCAGCTTTGAATGCTTTGAATAATATAAAGTTTAATGGTTCAGGTTCAGGGCTTACAATAACTCTACCAGGGAATATCGGCGGTTTAGTGGGGAAAGTAACAGGGAGTAAGCTTACTGCAGGGGATAGTGATTCTAGCTATGGAAGTATTCAATCTATGGCAGAAGATTTAGAAATCTCCCCAGAAGAAGCAGAGCGGCTTTGTAAAAAGTATAAAGTTCAGCCTACGGATGATATTAAAACCATGACTACGACTTATGTGGATCCTTCAAGTGATGTTCAACATGGAGTAACAAGTGTTGTGAATGAAACTACGGATCAAATTATATTTGAAAAAGCTTGGGGGATGAATGGGGAAATTCAAAATCAAATTTTTAAATTTGGTGGCCCTCAAATAAAAAGAACAAGTGAAAAATATGCTATTAAAAATCCAGATATTCAACAGTTGCAAAAATATCAGGGCAATGGTAAAGGTATTGGAATGGGTATCATAGAAGTTGCAAAGGTTTTTGATAGATCAAAAGAAATCAACAAATCTTTAACGGTTGATGAAACAACATGTTCAGGACAAGAATATATACAGTCTCTTATAAGGGTAGAAGATGAGTTGAAAAGAAAAAAAATACAACAAGAAAGAGACTACCAAAAACTAAAGGAAAATAAAAATCCAGGACATAACCCTAATAATCATGGGATAGGAGGTAATTAATATGCTTACAGATAGACAGAGCAAGCTTCTGAATAGAATGATTGAATTATCAGAAAATAATTCTGAAGTAACAAAGAAAGAAAGAAGTTATCTCAATCGAAGTATTAAATTTATTGAGTCTGGAAAAAAATTTCAAGATGGAGTGAATATGTTAACTTTATCTTTAAAGGGCTTAATAAAAAGAAAAGAAGTAGCCCTGACTCCGGATCTAGGAGATTTTTATGAGGAGTTAATTAAGATATATGGGGAGCCTGATTATCGTGTTCTAAATAGTTTACCAGATAATTCAGGCATTCTAAGTACAATATACTTTCCTGATTGAATTTAATTTGTTACAGATTACTTTTATTTGGGAAACTCGATATGTTGACTGATAGTTTCCGGTTCTGCTGATTTTATTTAGAAGCAATGGCTTTCAGATGCAAAAAATGCTATTGCAGTGGTTAGAAAATATTGGAGTAAAGGGAGAAAACAAAGGCATAACTGGAGCAGAATATATTATTTACCAATAGTATCTGAAAGAAAATGCTGAAAAAATTAGAGAACCAGAAGAATCAATTAAAAAAGTTCAAAATCCAGGATATAATTGGAGCCAAAATAATGGAATAGGAGCTGGAGGTAACAGCTATGCTGACTGACAGGCAACAGAAGTATTATGATCGAATTTCTTCTCTATTACTACTTTCTAGCTCTGCTGACTTTATAGAGAAGCAATGGCTTTCTGATGCTAAAAATGATATTGATAAAAATCAGGACTTCAAAGGCGCAATAACAGTTTTAATGCAAAAAATGCAAGTTTCAGAAACCATTGGCCGGAATGTATTAACTCCTAACGCAAAAAAATTATTTGAAGACTTACTTTCTTCCTATGGTACTCTAGAACCTTTGAATAAAAGTTGGAGAAATAACGATCCAGATTATATTTTTGTTCCAGGTAGTGGACGAGTGGGGGGAGGATGGGAACAACGTGAAGTAATAAAAACTAGAAAAAAAGAAATTGAGTGTGAGCAAAAAAATAAAGGCTGGTTAATGATATTAAAATTAAGCTTTTGGGTAATATCCTTCGCTATCATTTTTTTCTTACTTGCCCTTGAACTAATACCTTATATCTATAGCAAATATGGAGAAACAGTAACAATATTACTAATATTAGGAATTCTAATAACTCTAATGATTATTCTTGCTTTTAAGGGAAGATTTAAAAAGTAACATGATCCTCTCATGAACAAAGCAAGCGAAGGTATTTCGGATAGTTTATTAGATTTAGCAACATATAAGTATGAGGATAGTCAAATTGCTCATTATGGTAATGTTGATGCGGATCAACCCAAAGAAGAGAAACAAATCAAGGAAGAAGCCAGAAGGAAGTCGAGAGCTATCGGGATCGCCTACAAAATCTTCCTTACCCAATTTTATGGGGATGTACAGCATGTAGCTAAATACATTGTAAATAAAACAGCGAATCAGATCATATCACAAGAAGGATGGGGATCGTCCGGAGATTTTTACAAAAGCTTTGAAAATATTGGCAGGGAGATGGCAGATACTACAGTTGGGTTCAGTAACAATAATACAAAGCATAAAAATGATAATGGCACATACAACTTTAGGGGATTAGTATGCTTACAGATAGACAACAAAAAATTTATATGAAAATTTTGAACCTTTCAACATCTGAAGACCTCTCATTAAAAGAAAGGAAATATTTGTATAGAGCAAAAAAAACAAATAGAAGATGGAGTGAAATTCCAGGATGTAATAAATGCTTTAGCACTTTCTGTTAATTCTTGGGAAAAAAGAGAATTAAATAACTCAAAAAGATCCCAAGGTGTAAATAAAAATATGAAAGAATTTGTGGAGACGTTGATTGAGATATATGGGCAGCCAGATTATCGAAGTATAAATACATTCGAAAATATGATTTCAATCTCTAGTAACCCCAATGTAGTAATTGCATCACCTGGTAGTTCCGATAATCAGAAAGGACGGAAATGTAAGTGGGGATGGGCAAAAGTAGTTATATTTTCCATAACATTTACAGCCCTAGGATATTTTTTAATCTATAGTTTGTTTCTATAATCAATAATTTAAAGTAAGTAGAATTTATTCTACTTATTACTAGTGGTGATTTCAAGGCAGTCATTAATAGTAAGGAGTAGAAAGAACTGGATGAACAAGAGGGAAAAAACAATCAGAATTATAAAGTTAAAAGAATAACAGCTATTATTAACAAAACCATGCTCCAAGAAGCAAGGGGGGAGCTGCACCAAATTGATACTGTGAGAGAAAGGTTAACAATGCTAACGGATAGACAACAAAAATTTTATGATGGGATTGTAAAATTAAGTGAAAATAGGGAAGTACCTCGAAAAGAGCGAAAGCTTATTAAAAAAGCTAAAAAAAATATTGATGATGGTCGACGATTTGGGGATAGTATTAATGCAATGAATTTATCTTTAAAAATTTATCAAGAGAATATTGGAGTATCATTAAATGTTGAAGTTGAAAAATTGTGCAAAGACTTGATTGAAGCATATGGACAGCCTGATTTTCGCCAACTTTCCTCGATGGAAACTAAAGGATCTTTTGGAACTGGTTTTTCTAGTAGGGGCTGGTTACCATGATGGTGGAAAATAGGAAGATTAAATAAATGGGTAATTTATGAAAAACATAAATATAGATAATGGACATCTCACAGTTGACGGAAATTCTAAAGGAAGCAATATAATAACTTTTGGAATAGTTTTCATTATATGTTGGATGGTAACTGGCTTTGGTTATACAAAAATTATGGGGGGGAATCTAGGATTAATCTTTTTGGTATTAGGAATTTTGTGTTTGATTGCTGGAGTAGTCTTTTACCTGTTTGGGAGAAAAAAATGTTATTTAGAGATTAAAGATAACGTGATGTATGTTTACACAACGGGAACGTCCAACCAATACTATAAAATCTCTCTTAACCGAATATCTTATTTGACACATATTCACAGACAACAAAGCAAAAATACAGAATGCTTTGTAGTTGTGCTTAATGATAATGACCAGGAGGCCGTGTGGGTTAATGATTCTACTCTTGAACCACTTAGGAAAAATGAAATTGATTTAGAATATCTGCCTATTAGTAATAAGAAGCTACCTGTATTTCTAAACCTACTGGAGGAAAATTATAACTTAGTTTATAAAAAATAGATATTTTTTGATAATTAGTGGAATAACTTCTACTAATTACTAGTGATGATTAAAGAAGTCATTAGTAGTAATGAGTGGACAAACAAAAGGAAAGATTTATGAATGAAAAAATGGATAAAAAGTTAAAAAAAATATGTTGGCTCTCAATATTGACTTTAGTGGTCTGTATTTTATTGTTGCTGGGGATATTTGCTTATTTAAGTTTGAATAAGCAAACACAGGAGAAAGCTTCCAAGCCAACAATTGCTCTTGTAAACGAAGATAAAGCTTCAAGCTTTAACAAGAAAGATTACAATTTTGGGAGAGACTTTGTCAATTTAGTATCGGGAGATACAAAGTACAACTGGCAAGTGGTTTCTCGTTCTGTCGCAGACCGAGCCTACTCAGATCAATCTGTTGATGCAGTCATCTACATCCCCCAATCTTTCTCACATGATATTTTGACTTTACAGGATATTCAACCGATGCAATCAAAAGTGAATTATAAATTACAAGAGAACCAATCTGCTTTATCTCAAAATCTATTGAATGACAAGATTACAAATATTTTATATGACTTCAACCAAAATATTGTAAAAATGTACTATGCTTCTGTCGCAAGTAATATCTCAGAGGCTCAAAATAATATGAATGATGTTCTCAACAACCAAGGGAATGTCTTAACCAGTCTGTCTAAAAATATTTATGGTCCCTTTCAGACTACTAACCAAGGCTATTCAACGGTAATTTCAAGTGCAAATGGTCTCCAATCCATGAACAAGTCATGGATTGATGCCCAAAACAGTTTTACAAAATCTACGCAGTCCATGCTTAATGGTACAAGTAAAAGTTTTAACAATCAATTACCGACCCTACAAAAATACTTTGATACTCAAAAAAAAATTGCAGATATCAACGTAAAAAATGGGAATCAAGGCATTTCAGATCAGGCGGACAGTGATCAAGAAAATTACTTTAAGCAGTTTGACGCCTCCTATAAAAATACTCTGAATCACTTATCGAACTTCTCAGAAGAGGATGATAATAATGAAGCTGGCTTACTCAAAGAATTAAAAAACCAAGTTCAGGACTATAATGCCGTTATTACAGGTGTACATGATGACTTGTCAGAACAGATCAATACTCTTACAGAAAATCGAGAAAAACTGCTTTCTTTAGAAAGTGATTTATATCAACAATTTTTCGCTCAAAATAATCTGGAAGTGAACAATACAAACTTTGACCAGCTCGAAAATAAATATCAAAATGAAACAAATGCCCGTCAAGCGCTCGCTCAAAAATTAGCCTCGTCTTTTGGACAAACGGATAATTTTTCATCAAAAGGATATGTTGAGAACATTAATAATATCTTGAGCCAACTTGACTGGAGAGAGGCATCAAGCTATGACCCTCTTTTTGATGCAATGGAGCAAAAAGGAGTAGATGTTTCCAAGTATAAAGATGAATTGGATTTGATTTCACGGTATGGAAATGTTTCCGGAGCACAGTCAGCTGAAGCAAAATTTACAGATGCACCAAGTAATAACGTAACAAACCAAACTGTTCAAAAAACATTAGAGATAGTTGTTCCAGCAGGTAAGAACTACACTCTTCGTCCCATAGATGAAAATGATCGTATTACTTTTATAAGTTCAGCAGAAGGCAATGAGGAAGCTTCGAGTAATGTTAATGGTAATGTGGTGGAGTTACATAATAAAGACCATAAAGTGACAAATAATGAGGGGATAACGAGCCAAGAAGAAAATAAAAAAGATGCAACCTTTACGGTTATCTACGATGTCTCATTAGGCCAAAGTACACAGACAAGCATTTCTTTTGGGTGGGGAGAAAATAATAATATTGAAGCCAAAACCACCTCCAACTTTACCTTGTACCCAGAAGATACAGTTTCGGAGTATTTAGGAGGTGAACACTTTGGAGAAATCTCACACCTTTTAAATAATATAGATACAGCTTCGAATCTTATAACCTGGTCGTACGGGGCTCCTGGTGATGATGTAGAAGATATGAGAAATAATCTTTCTGTTTCTCCTACTCTAGAAGACTTTAAAAAATTGTCGGATCAATCTATTTATAGTCTCTATGGGAATATGGATTTGGTACAATTAAAAACGCGACTGAGTCAAGAGGACGTGGAGAGTTTCAAGCAGTCTGGGCATGAAAATATTGAAAAATTGATTCAAAGTATAAAAAGTTTGAATTCCAATTTAGAGAGCTTAGATAAAGATAAAGAAATCTTGAGCAAGAATATGCCTAATGATATTTTTATTAAAAATATCAAAGATTTGGAGGACTGGTATAAAACCACTTTGACTTCAATCACCCAACAACATGATTCATGGAAAAAGAAGGAGAAACAAACCTTATCCTTGAAATCTTGGCAAGAGTATAATTCAAACGATAAGGCGCTTTATGAAGATAAAACCTCAAGTGAAGCGTTATACAAAACCATTTCTGAATTATCAACATCGACAGCTAAAAGTGCGGAAGAAACATCCAAAAGTGCTCAGATGATTAAAGATAATGCGGATCAATTTAAGCAAATGGTGGAGAGTACGCAAGAAACGAAAAAATCTGCGGAGAAATTATTGAAGAATACAGATGAGCTCATCAAGGCAGGAGATGATTCTTTCAAGGAAAGTCAAGACTATAATGGTAATTTCAGCAAAGTACTTGCGAATACACGGGATCAAAAATCAGATAAGAAGCAGTTGTTTAACTTCTTTGCACAACCTTTAAGTATTGAAAATCTCACAAAAAAAATAAGCACGCTCTCACATGAATTTGACTGGCGTTGGCCAATTGTTTTAGCTTTAAGTATTCTACTTGGAATTCTTGGTTCCATGACCGCTCATTTTATTCTGAATAAGAAGAATCTATAAGGAGTAGAACTTATTAATTTAAAAAAATGAACATATTCTGAGTAAGTTGTTTATAAAGATTATTAGATAATATGTTTTTATGTTAAATAGCTTCGCTTAAAACTAAAACTAGTTCATAATACTCTGAACTAGTTTATCTACTTACTCTCTTTGGGGACTTTTTTGGGGATTGATCTATTTTAAAAATATATAAATAGACAAATAAAGCCAATCAGAGCACTTTTCTAACTTATGTGCTCTTTTTTTGTTTAAGTAGAAAAATTAATTTATTTGAAAAAGGATAAAAGTGTTTAAGCGCATCTTATGAGTGTGAAAAATAAAAAGACATCAGAAATTTCTGATGCTTTTTTTATTTGAAGTCAGGTTAGGGGTGGGAGTTATATAAAATAAGGAAGAGAACACCTATTAAACAAAATCACTCCACAACAATTTGTTTAGCACTCCCCGCACTGCCCGAAAAGTCAATGCTTAAAGTGTGCGTGGCTTCATCAAAACTTACGCCGTCACTCATCGAAAGGATGTGCTTGAAATCTTTTGGCAGTTGGATATGAGCGGTCTCATTGGTTTGAGTGGGGTTTGCAATTGTGTATGTGGTTTGTGTCTGCTGAGTTTGTTTTAATAAGGAGATAGGCTTATCCGTGGTGATGTCTGCGATGCTTCCTCCTGTGGCAGCCCAGAAATTAATGCCTAAATAACCAGCAGTTTCCATTTGCACCGCTTGGATACTTTCGGTGTTTGCAAGAATTTTAAGCGCGTTATCTTGGGTATAATTTTTAAGTCTTTCTTGTGTTGCTTCTGGAAGAATAACATAAGCATAGGTTGCATTTTGAGGATGTTGGCCGTGATTTATCAGGAATTTACGGTAATCACCGTTATAAATCTTGTTACTAGGAAAGGCGCTATTGATATCGGCGTAAGTCCCTGTTCTTTTTTCACTTTGCACGGTAATGTCTGAAGCAGTTGGGAAGTAATAGCCAATCGAAGCATTTTGATGATCAGACTGCAAGAGGAGCCATTCTTTTTTACTTTCTTCTGAGGCATCAGTGATATTCCCCTTATTTGAAATGATTTGATATTGGTAAGACGTATTAAGTAAGCGGTTGTCAACCACCGTTTCGATTGATGCGGTGGTGTCACCACTAATTCCAGCCCCTAAGGCAATCGTCTGATCTTCGAGAACAAACCAGGATTTTTTAGCACGAAGATTCATCGGAAGGACAGTGCCGTTGTTTTTGGTGCCTTGTTTATTAAGTGCCATGCCCATAACGGCTTGATTTTCTGCAGCTGCTCCACCGACCCATGTTTCGGGAGAAGTTACGGTAGTGAAGGATGAATTTTCATCTTGAAGTGCTACAGTATCTACGGTTGTCCCAGGTAAGCGATAAGGATCAACAGTTGGCCAGTAACTGTTACTGAATTGGACACCATCGTTATTATAAAGATAAAGCATGCCATCAGCTGTATGCCAGCCACGTTTGTTTTCACCATTGCCTGCTTCAAAAGAAGATGTGCGGTTGGAGTACAAGCTTAGGCTCATCATATAATTTGGATTACTTTGAACAAAACGATCCATTGAGGCGAAAACTTTTGTTCCCGTAAAGGGAAGAGTATCTCCAGTTATTGCTGTATTTGCCATTAAAGAAAGGGTCAGTTGTAAGTCATTATAGTCTCTCGTGTTATTGAGATAATAATCAGGATTTGTTTGCATCCAGTATTTGACCGCTTCCTGCAGCTTATTTTGACTTGCTTCAGGTGCTAAGTTAGCCACGATAAGCAAATTATACATCGTGGTTGAACCGTAGCCGATTTGCGTCTCTTTCGGAGCGCGTGAGATTGAACGTCCATTGACACCTGGAAGCATTGTTCCTTGATAAATGAGGGGTAAAAATGATTGTTCGACGGTAGAGACAAAGTTTGAAACAGTTTGACTGTCCATTTCAAAAAGTGAGCCTTTGGTGGTGGCAAGAATTTGTCCGACACCTTTCACAAGAACATTGCCGTAAGAACCGGTATAAGGGATATTATTGTGCTGAATAAAAGAGCCATCTGGGTAGAAGCCGTCTCCCTTGGTAACTGTTTGAAAAACTTCTTTGATACTGTTTGATGCCAGTTCGATTTTACTTTCATCTTCTTGTAAAATTCCTAAGCCAAGCACGGATAAGGCTAAATCTGTCCTATTTGCTCCTGTAGTTGAAAAATTAGGAATGAAAGCCAGATCAACAAATGCATCCTGTGCTTTCGTATAGAGCTGTTGATAAGGATTAGGAACATAGGACTGGATTGCTTTAGTATATTCTTGGATTTTATCTGAGGGTAGCTTATCACCAATAATCATTAAGCTGCCAATAAATTTTTGAGGAATACCAATTTGCCAATCCCACCAATTGCCATAATATTTCTGCCCATTGTAACCCTTTTGACTTACCATAAAATCAAGGCCAGACTGAATATCAGCGAGTAGTTCTGGATTGAGATAGTAAGCTGTTCCTTTCGTACCATAAGCTTGTGAGAGAAGGTAGAGGTTAGAAAATTGGGTCGTCAGATTTGCAGAAGGGGTATCGCCGGCTTTCAAAGGCCACAAATCTTTTCGATCAGGACTGCGATTCATACTTTGGTAAAGGGTTTTAGCATTATCGGACAAAGTATTCACATATTTGACGAGTGGTGTATTGTTAGCATCATAATTTTCAGTGATTAATTGTTGCTTCCACTTGTCACGTAAGCTAATAAATTGTTGCGTATCTAAAACTTCAGGTATACTGTTTACTTCTCCAGCTTTTAGTGATAAGAGCGACAACTGACTCAGATTACCAAAAAGACGTAAACCTGTGGCTCCAGTCCATTCCCCATCAATGGTTGACCCATCACTGTAAGTCACACGGGGATTATCATAGATTATCTTGCCGTTAAGGTAAGCTTTAACACTTGTGCCCTGATAACGTAGAAGTAGTTTATAGGTTTGTCCTACCTCGAGGCTTTGACTGTGGATATCTGTTATCCATTTGCCTCCTGGCTGACCAAGCTGCCAGTTTCCATTATTCATATAAGCAAAGGACTGATAATTTTTGGTGTTTCCTGCGCCAGCGCGAAAGACAAGCCCAAAATTTGTTTGTCCCTTATATACAAAAGTTATTTGTACATCACCAGAACTACGATTTCCTGCATCTGTATTCAGCGAAATACTCTCATAACCTGTAGCGAGCTTTTGATTGGCTATATTCAGCTGTCCTTGAGAGATTTTTCTATCCGCTTGGCCAACCAAATCTTCCCAAGTCCCAAGCTGATTACTGAAATCAGAAGTATAACTCTCTGCTCTAACTTGTTGACTGAAGGTAAAACTTATTGAAATGCTCACAAGTAAGAAAGCAATAAAATAAAATAGTTTTTTTATCATTTCATATTCTCCATATATTTATTTATGTTCTCAATGCTTGTTTTAAAGTAAACGAAAAGGGACTTAGAGCAGTTCATCTAAATCTTTTATTTATTTACTTTTGGATTCTCCTTTACTCTATGATAAGTAGAATAATTTAACATGTTATATTATCTATGAGTAAGTATATAGTATGTTAAGAAGATTGTCAATGAATTAAGATAACGCTTACTTTGGCGTTGCAGGGGGATGGAAAATTTTTAAGGAATAAAAATATCAGCCATAGCTTTTTCTTGAGCCATCAAAAATTCCTTGCTATTTTGTCAAGTAAAAGTTATAATATAACATGTTAATATATTAAGAGAGGTTGAGTGATGAATACGAATAAGAAAAAATTAATTCAGCTCGGTCAGAATATCGATCAGGCTTGGCTGGAGAGTCAAATAAAGAAAATAATTGTAAAAATTGAAAGAAACATGGAGCGTTTTGGTTATGATTTTCCTTCGGCTTGTGCCACAGACGGGAAATATCGTATCAAGGGAAATGATGACTGGACCAACGGTTTTTGGACAGGAATGTTAGCCTTGGCTTATGAATATACCGGAGATGAAAAATTCTTACATCGCATTGAAGCCAACATGGTGAGTTTCCAAAAAAGATTAGACGATCATTTTGTGTTAGACCATCATGATATCGGATTTCTGTATAGTCTGTCAGCGGGAGCGGCCTATAAGTTAACTGGAAATGATACTTATCGAGCAACTTTACTTCAAGCTGCAGATATTTTGCTCAATCGTTTTCAAGAAAAAGGCAATTTTATTCAAGCTTGGGGCAAGTATGGTGAGCCTAAAGAATATCGTGTCATTATTGATTCATTCATCAATCTTCCCTTACTTTTTGCAGCAACAGAATATTCTGGTCAAGCAATTTACAAAGAAGTCGCACTGAAGCATTATGCGACTTTGCTCAAAACAGTGTTCCGTGATAATGCAAGTACTTATCATACTTATTATTTTGATAGCGAAACAGGGGAACCGGCATATGGAGCTACACACCAAGGACATAGTGATACGTCAACTTGGGCGCGTGGGCAGGCGTGGGCTATTTTAGGTATTCCACTTAATGAAAGCTATATTCATTCTGCTATTTTTCCTGAGGTATACCCTTCCGTGGTAGAAGTTTTCTTGAACCATTTGCCTAAGGATCTCATTCCGTATTGGGATTTTGATTATACAGATGCAGAACCATCTGCTAAAGACAGTTCAGCAGCAGCCATTGCAGCCTGTGGCTTCTTAGAAGCGGCACAGCAAAAAGCTTATTCAGAAGCAGAAGGAATTGCGAAGGGGCTTATTTATCAGCTGGGGGAACTTTATACAGATGCACCAGAGGGAAATGAAGGTTTGTTGCAACATGGTGTATATGCTTTTGCAGAAGGTAAAGGCATTGATGAACCTAACCTCTGGGGAGATTATTTCTACTTTGAAGCGCTCATGCGCTTAGCAAATAACCAATGGAACCGATACTGGTAAGGAGAAATAGTGAAAACATTTCAAATAAAAGAAGAATTTATGCTGGACAATGAGCCAGTTAAAATAATAAGTGGTGCTATTCATTACTTTAGAATTCCCCAAAGTCAGTGGGAAGACAGCCTTTATAATCTGAAAGCACTTGGTGCAAACACTGTAGAAACGTATATTCCTTGGAATATTCATGAACCTGAAGAAGGGGTGTTTGATTTTGAAGGTATGAAAGATATTCGTGCTTTCGTTAAACTGGCTGAAAGTTTAGGGCTCATGGTTATTTTACGGCCTTCGGTTTATATCTGTGCCGAATGGGAATTTGGCGGTCTTCCTGCCTGGTTGCTGAAGGAACCAGAAATGCGTCTTCGCTCCACAGATTCACGATTTATGACTAAGGTGGAAAACTATTTTAAGGTATTACTTCCTTATATTTCACCATTGCAAATCACTGCAGGTGGACCTGTCATCATGATGCAAGTTGAAAACGAATACGGTTCTTATGGGATGGAGAAAGAGTATCTTTGCCAAACGATGGCACTTATGAAAAAATATGGGATTAATGTACCCTTATTTACTTCAGATGGTGCTTGGCAAGCAGCGCTTGATGCGGGTTCTTTGATCGAAGATGATGTTTTGGTTACAGGAAACTTCGGCAGCCGTTCGAAAGAAAACGCGGCAGTGCTCGCAGGATTTATGAAAGAACACGGCAAAAAATGGCCGCTCATGTGCATGGAATATTGGGATGGTTGGTTCAATCGCTGGGGAGAACCAATTATTAAACGTGAGCCGCAAGATTTAGCAGATGAAGTTAAAGCCATGCTGGAGCTCGGTTCGCTTAATCTTTATATGTTCCATGGTGGTACCAACTTTGGTTTTTATAATGGTTGCTCTGCACGTGATACGGGAAATCTACCGCAAATTACCAGCTATGATTACGATGCCTTGCTTACAGAAGCAGGAGAGCCCACCGCCAAATATTACGCTGTTCAAAAAGCAATCAAAGAAGTGTGCCCAAATGTTTGGCAAGCGGAGCCCCGTGTCAAGAAAATTGAAAATCTTGGCTCCTTTAAAGTTTCAGAGAGTGTGTCTTTATTTAAGACCAAAGACAACATGATGAAGGCTTTAACAACTGCTTATCCTCTCACTTTAGAAGAAGCAGGCACAGGCTATGGTTATATGCTTTATTCTAGTGTCTTGAAAAACTATGGTAAAGAAACTAAACTTAAGATTGTTGAAGCCAGCGACCGCCTGCAAATCTATCTGGATGGTCAACATAAACACACACAATACCAAGAAGAAATTGGGCAAGAAATCTTACTTGATGTAGCGGAAAATCAAGAAGAGATTCAGGTGGACTGTTTAGTGGAGAACTTAGGACGTGTCAATTATGGCTTTAAGTTTAATCATCCAAGTCAGCGAAAAGGGATACGTGGGGGGATGATGCACGACATACATTTTCACCAAGGCTATACACAATATCCTTTAGATTTCTCTGCAGAACAGTTAAGTGGAATTGACTTTAGTGCGGGCAAAGATCCATCACAACCTTCTTTTTACCGCTTTAATATTAACTTGGATAAGGTGGCGGATACTTTCATTGATTGCTCAAACTATGGCAAAGGTGTCATCATTGTGAATGGTAAAAATCTTGGGCGTTATTGGAACCAAGGACCTGTGTACAGTTTGTATTGTCCTCAGGACTTTCTTCATGAAGGAAAGAATGAAATTCTTGTGTTTGAAACAGAAGCTGTGGATATTAAAAGCTTAAATTTTTCAAGTCAACCGGTATTTGATACGTTAAAGCAAAAATAAAACAAAAGTAAAAGTGGATGCTATTCGGCATCCACTTCTATTTTTGTTTTGAAGTATTTCCAATGTTTGTAGCTGACAATATATTCAGCAACACTCTTATCCACGAGATAGGTGTGTTTCACTTGTTTAACCACAGGTTCGCGGAAGCTTAAGTTGAGTGCGTTTAACAGCTCACTTTTATCCGGAAAAATAATTTCATTTGTTTCGACAGAGGACATGGAATAAAGATCGATGCCAAAGTCTTTATTTACGCGCTCATAGACACTCGAATAGTCTTCCAAATGCTCTGACACAGGCTCTTTGACTAAAGTTTTTGGGAGGTGCGTAAAGTGTAAGAGAAAGGGTGTTCCATCAAAATAACGTACCCGAACAATTTTATAATAGCTTTGGTCTAAGTCAAGTCCAAGCTCTTTTAAGATTGAAGGCTCATTTTCTTCTTTTATTGACAGAACTTTGACCGTTTCGTGGTCTTGAGAATGCAATTCGATATCTGAGAATTTAACATTTTGGGAAATTTTTGATTTAGAAACGTAGGTACCTTTGCCTTGAACACGGTAGAGGTAACCCGCACTTGTTAATTGGTTTAAAGCCTTCACCGCAGTGATAGAACTGACTTCATATTTTCGTTTAATATCGGCTTCTGAATAAAATTTATCCCCAGGGATAAATTTATGATTTTTGATTTCAGATAATAAGTCTTGTTTGATTTGTTCATACTTTGGAATCAATAGAAATACTCCTATCTATATAACTTATATTAGAATGATAACATGTTAAGTTGGAATATTCAAGCTGTATATACAAGGCTTTAGAACGCGGTTTAAGGAGCTTTTTACAAAAAAAGATGTAACCGCGTACATTTTCTCTTGACAAGCCACTTAATATGTTATATACTGATAATGCAAGAAGATAACATGTTAAATAAAAGAGCGCTTGCGTGATTGATAAGGAGTCAAATGAGAAACATAGTATTGATTAGCCATGGTTCGATGGCTGCCGGGGTGAAAGAGAGTCTCGAGATGATCATCGGACGGCAAGAACAGATGCATGTGGTATGTATGCCCGAGGATAGTGATAATATCCAGTTTGAACAAGAGTTATTAGAAAAGATGCAGACCTTAGAGGGTGAAACTGTAATCATTGCTGATTTACTAGGAGGAACACCTTGTAATGTCGCCTTAAAGCATTTTACAGATAATGATGATGTTTCCATCATCGCTGGGATGAATCTTTCTCTTGTTTTAGAAGCAGCAGTGAGCGATACTGCTTCCGCCGATGATTTGGTTACTTCGAGCAGAACAACGCTGGTTAATGCGAAAAACTTGCTGAATGAAGCAAAGGCACAAGAAGCAGTAACGCTTAATATGGCAGACTATTCGGAGTACCAAGGTAAAGCAAAAATTGTTAATACGCGCATTGATGAGCGCTTGATTCATGGACAAGTGGCCGGGATTTGGTCTTCAAGTTTGGGGACACAACGCATCATTGTTGCAAATGATGAGGCAGCTGCCGATGACTTGCAAAAATCATCTTTACGCATGGCTTGCCCATCAGCAATGCGACTCTCAGTTATTCCGGTAGCTCAAGCAGCAGAAAATATCAATGCGGGGAAATATGGCTTGCAACGGATTTTCCTTCTCTTTAAAAAACCTGCTGATGTTTTAAAATTTATTCAAGCAGGCGGAAAACTTGAAAGTCTTAATGTAGGGAACATGAGCTATAAAGAAGGCTCAAAAGAAGTCACAAAGAGCATCAAAGTCATGCCGGAAGAAGAAAATATCTTCCATGAAATTGCTGCCGGTGGCGTTAAAATCACGGCCCAATTGGTTCCAAGTGAGCCTGCCATTGACTTTATGGAAAAACTTAACAAAATAGGAGAACGATAAAATGCATTTAACAGTCCTACAAATCATTTTAATTACAATTTTTGCCTTTATTGCGATCAATGATTCATTGATTTCGAATTCGTTGACTCAGCCGGCCATTGCCGGTATGATTTCTGGTTTAATCATGGGGGATCTGAAAACTGGTTTAATGGTCGGTGGTACCCTCCAGCTTATGCGCTTAGGTATTGCAGCCTTTGGTGGAGCTTCTGTGCCTGACTATTTCACAGGTGCCGTCTTGGGTACAGCATTCGCTATTATTTCAGGGAAAGGTGCAGCATATGGTATTGGTTTAGCTGTTCCTGTCTCACTTTTGATGCTCCAACTTGACGTTGTGGCACGTTTCTGTAATGTCTTCCTACTTCACAGAGTTGACAAAGCAATTGATAAAGAACAATACGGTCGTATACCACGTTTGGTTCTCTCTGGTTCATTTCTTTGGGGGCTTTCCCGTGCTATTCCCATCTTACTCATGCTCATCGTTGGTGACGCTGCGGTAACAACCTTGACCAATGCAATGCCTGAATGGTTGATGACAGGTCTCCAAGTTGCTGGGGGCACATTGCCTGTTGTCGGTGTGGCGATACTCTTACGTTATTTGCCAACGAAACAATACATTCCCTATCTCATGGTCGGCTTCTTCCTGGCAGCATATTTACAAGTTCCAATGATGGGAATTGCGATTGTCGGAATAGTCGCAGCACTCTTAGTGTTTAAACGTGACAGCGCAAAACCTGCACAAGCTGAAGCAAGTGCAACAAGTGGCCAAAACTTTGAAGGAGGCTTTGACGGTGATGAATAATAATAAAGAAGTAATTACAAAAAAAGATTTAAATAAAATTAGCTGGCGTTATATCTTGGGAAGTCAGCTCAACTGGAACTATGAACGTATGATGAGTTCAGGTTATCTTTATGGCATCATGCCTGTTCTGAAAAAGCTTTACAAAGACGATAAAGAACTCAAAGATATGGCTAAAACGCATAACCAATTCTTCAATACCAATGCTATTTTTGGAAATTTAATCATGGGGATTGATGTAGCCATTGAAGAAAAAGAAGGTTATAAAGCGAAGGAAACTGTGGCGGCTTTGAAAACAGCCCTCATGGGATCACTTGCAGGTGTCGGAGATTCGCTTTTCCATGTCATTTGGGGAACCATTTTTGGTTCAGTTGCAGGAACTTTAGCTCAACAAGGCTCGACTGTCGGCTGTCTCCTTTGGATTGCTGCAAATATTGCCTTGCTCTTTGGGCGCGCTGCCTTGCTGCCACTAGGATATAAACAAGGGGTAAAATTAGTAACCACCTTAAAAGATAAACTTTCTGCTTTTACTAATGCGGCAACTGTTCTGGGTGTAACTGTTATTGGTGCTTTGATTCCAACCGTTATCAAAGTAGCTACGCCACTGGTTTACACAAATAATGGTGTCAAATTAGAAATGCAAGCGACATTAGATGGGATCTTGCCAGCCTTAATTCCAGTTTTGCTCACCTTATTGACTTACTGGATGTTGGGCCAAAAGAAACTGAATTCTACACGTGTTATCTGGTTGGTCTTAATTTTCACGATTGCCCTCAGTGCATTTGGTATTTTAGGCTTACCTGTGCCACCAGCAAAATAAAACACAACACAACACACATTGTATAAGCCATCAGTCTTGCACGGTGTGTGAAGAATTTTCGGATGACTTACCTCACTTACACAATTCCGAGTCGTTGGAAAATTTTTCATAGACCGTATAAGAACAAAAGGTTCATATTGCATATGAGCCTGCTTTTTAATAAGAAAAGGAATAAAAAATGACAGATAATATTTTAAAACGATTCAGCATGAAGGGAAAAATAGTTCTCATCACAGGAGGCGCACATGGAATCGGATATTCTCTTGGCCTTGCTTACGCTCAAGCAGGCGCAAAGATCGTTTTCAATGCCAGACATTCAGCGGGAGTAGGAGCAGGATTAGCAGCTTACGAAAAAGAAGGCATTAAGGCATATGGTTATGTCTGTGATGTTACTGATGAAGCGGCAGTTGCAAGGATGATGCAGCAGATTGAAGAAGAAGTCGGAAGTGTGGATGTTCTGGTGAATAATGCAGGCATTATCGCAAGGCAACCGATGCTTGACATGACGGCGCGTGATTTCCGACAGGTTGTGGATGTTGATCTCACAGGGCCTTTCATCATGTCAAAAGCTGTTCTTCCTGCGATGATTCAAAAAGGAGGCGGCAAGATTATCAATATTTGCTCCATGATGTCGGAGTTGGGCCGTGAAACTGTTTCGGCTTATGCTGCAGCCAAGGGAGGTCTGAAAATGTTAACCAAAAATATCGCCTCTGAGTATGGCAAATATAATATTCAGTGTAATGGTATCGGTCCTGGATATATTGCTACTGAACAAACACAACCCTTGCGTGAACGTCAAGCTGATGGTGCGCGTCATCCTTTTGATGCCTTTATTATCGCGAAAACACCAGCTGAACGTTGGGGGAAACCGGAGGATTTACAAGGGGCAGCTGTCTTCCTTGCTTCAGAGGCTTCCAACTTTGTCAATGGGCATATCCTATATGTTGATGGCGGAATTCTTGCCTCTATCGGCAAACAACCTGAATAAAGAAAAACGAGGAACAAAGAATGATAAAAATTGAACTGCTTAACAAGGACAAGGAAAATATCTCTGGCAAAATTGACCATGAGAAAGAATATGCACCATTCATGGCTCAAGGCAACCAGCTTTGTACACTAGGTATTAAGGAATATGTGTACCAAGTGGGAGACAAGATTCGTGTTACAGTAGATGAAGTTCCAGGATATTATATGGTTCAGCTTGATGAAACTCTTGCGCCATCACTTCTTTATTTTACTCAGGAAGAGTGGTTATACGAAATCCCTTTAGCAGAAAATCTGCGAAAGTCCTCTGTCGACACGGCGTTTAAATCTGCACGTCATAGTTTGACTGTGCGCAAAGCTCGCTCTTTTGAAAGGACAAACTATCAAAATCTTTCTTTTAATGCGCACGATCAAAAAGAGAGCTCCGGCGTGTATCCGCATGCTTCAGCCAATGTCGAGACACGGGACGAGTCGGTCTTTTTCGCAAAAAATGCCATCGATGGTAAATGTGCTAACCTGTCACATGGTTCTTATCCTTTTGCTTCATGGGGGATTAATCAGCAGGCAAATGCGGAATTAACTATTGATTTTGGGCGTAATGTTGAAGTGGATCAACTGAACTTACTTTTCCGCTGTGACTTCCCACACGATAGTTATTGGCAAAGTGTAGAAGTTACATTTTCCAATGGCCATTGTATGACTTTTGACACAGAAAAGCAGACAGAGTTTCAAAACTTTAAATTCCCGACACAGCAGACCACTTTTATCAAGCTGGGGCATTTAAACAAGGTACAGGATGATTCGCCTTTCCCTGCGCTGACCCAAATTGAAGTTTTTGGAAAAAATAAGCCTGTTCAATAAGACCACATCTATCCCTTGCGAAGTCTTGGGATATTTTCATCAGAAAAGAGATAAAATGCTAGAAAAGAAATTAAAAGCTTTAAAATGGGACTCGTATGAAGAGGTCACACGTGGTTTCAAACTTATGCTTGAACCGCTCAAAGAAAAAATGAATGGTTCTGGTCATATCGACTTAGGAAACAGTCACGGTGCTATCTATGATGAGGAGACAAGTCAGATGGAAACCTTTAGCCGTTTAGTCTGGGCGATTGGACCTTATCTTTATCAAAATGAAGATGCTTTCCTCAAAGAAGAAATTCATGCTTCCTTTGTTGCGGGAACAGATCCTACAAGCAAGCATTATTTTGGCAAGCTTGCCAACTACGACCAAAAATTTGTCGAAATGGCAGCTTTAGCGACCTGTTTGCCGCTCAATAAGGAGACCATCTGGCAAGACTTTAGTGCGCAAGAAAAAGAAAATATAGCCCGCTGGCTCCTCCAAATCAATGAACGCAAAATCCCGAAAAATAACTGGCGTTTTTTCCGTATTCTGGTCAATGTCACCATGAAAAACTTGGAGATGCCTTATTCTCAAGAAATAATCGATCAAGAGTTCGCCTTCATTGATAGTTGCTATCAAGGGAAGGGCTGGTATTATGACGGTAAGGAAAGTCAGGTGGATTATTATATTCCTTGGGCCTTTCATTACTATAGCTTGCTCATTTCAAAATTTTTAGATACTCATGAAGATGCTGAACGGCTTAAAAAGATTAGGGAAAGAGCAACTTTATTTGCACAGGATTACCAGTATTGGTTTGACCGCAAAGGACGAGCGGTGCCTTTTGGACGAAGTTTGACATATCGTTTTGCACAGGGCGCTTTTTGGTCAGCCTTAGTTTTTGCGGATTTGGAAGCCTTGCCTTGGGCAAAGGTTAAAGCGCTCTTTTCAACTCATATGCAAGCCTGGTTTCGTGAAGCAATTTTTACAGCTAGTGGTATCTTAAATGTTGGTTATGCCTATCCCAATCTCAATATGGCCGAAAACTATAACGCAGCAGGCTCGCCTTACTGGGCGTTTAAGGTATTTTTACTCTTAGCAGTTGACCGTCAACACCCCTTCTGGCAAGCCGAAAAACAATGGCCGCACCTGTCGCGTCAGCGGATGGCTTCTAAAGAAATGCGCGCCTTGATTGAGCACAGCGCCCATTCGGAGCAGGTTATGTTTTATCCAGCTGGGCAGTTTATCGAAAATCAGAGTCATGCACCAGCCAAATATGGCAAGTTTGTTTATTCGACGCAGTTTGGTTTTAGTGTACCCAAGGGCGCTTATTTTTACGCCGAAGGTGCCTTTGATAACACTTTAGCGTTGAGTGAAGATGGGCTATATTTTCGAGCACATGCTCAGGACGATGCCTTTGAAATCGTTGAAGATCGTGTGGTGCATTACTGGTCGCCAATGCCAGGTGTCCACATCAAAAGTACCATTATCCCTTTAGGTCAAGCGCATCTGCGTATCCACGATATCCAAACGGAAAAAGTACTTTTTGTGGCAGAAGGGGGTTTTTCCACAACGATTGAGGCTAGCTCAACTTTTTCTGATCATAAATTTGCTCAAATAGACACGCCATTGGGGAGAAGTAGTATCAGAGCGCTTAAAGGCTATGACGATGCAGACATTGTTCGGCCAGAAGTGAATACCAATGTGCTGTATCCACGGAGTATTTTTCCTTGTCTTCAGGGAAAGATTGAGCCCGGCCAGCACCGCTTGATAAGTCTGATCACTGGAGCAATGACAGCAGAGCAAGATTCAAAATGGCGCACGACAAGTGAAAAATAACTTTTTTCTTATTATTTTTTTCAAAGTATCGTATAATAAGGGCATATGACTAAAAAAGTAACGATCAACGATATCGCAAAATTAACTGGGGTATCAAAATCAACCATATCCAATTTTTTAAATGGTAAATTTGCAGGGATGTCAGAAGAGACACGGCAACGGATTCAAGATAAAATTGAAGAACTCGACTATCGTCCGAATCGTCAAGCGCGTGCTTTAAAGTCCAGTTATTCTTCACTCATCGGGATTTTAGTGACCGACATTTCCAACCTTTATACCTCACGTTTATTAAAAGGGATGATGGAAAGATTGCAAAATACCAAGTACCATACGCTTATCATGAACTCGGACCTGGATGAAGAGTATGAACAATACAATATTGAAAAATTATTAGACGAGAAAGTTGACGGCATTATTCTTCAACCTCTGAAAGCTGCAGCGGCCGATTACAAGACGATTGATTCAGACTTGCCTTTAGTCCAAGTCGACCGTTACCTTCACCCCCTTATTTGGCCAGCTGTTATCTCTGATAACGCTGAGCAATCCAAAGTATTGGCTGAAAAGATTGTCAAAGAAGGATATCAAAGAATTGTCATCTTAACTCCGCCAATGCAGAATTCTTCAACCCGTCTAAAACGCTATGAAGGAATTAACGAAGCAATAAAAGAGACAGAAATTGAACTGGAAGAAGTATTTACTGAAGAGGTTAAAGATCTCTTTACAAGTGATCCAATGCTTTGGGAAAAGATCGAGCCTTTCTGTAGAGACGATAAAAAGACAGCCCTCTATGCTTTCAATGGCGGTCTTCTTTATGGAGCTATTAAAATCCTAAAAGATAAGCAAATTGCTGTGCCAGAACAAGTGGGAGTGGTTGGTTATGATGACGGAGCTCTGGGCGAACTTATTAGCCCAGGACTGACTGCTATCGTTCAGGATCCCGTAAAGATAGGTTACACAGCTGCGGATCTTTTGGTCAAAAATATCGAAGCCAAGGCACAAAAAGCAGAACTTACAGTTGTGGACTCCGATCTAAAAATCAGACATTCACTATAAAAATACCAAGGGAAAAACATCCTTTGGTATTTTTTTATTTTTTATACTTGACAAAACAACTGAAAGCGAATACAATAGATGTTAGTAAATCGGTTTAGTAAATCGGTTCATCAATTTTATAACAGACAAATAAAAAAGGAGCATCAGATGAACAATCAAACAATGGATACCCGTTACACACACTCACCCAAGGATATTGCGCAATTTACAACGCAAGAGCTACGCGAAGAATTTGCAGTAGAAACCATCTTCGAACCTAACTTTATACATTTGGTTTATTCGCACAATGACCGCTTGATTTTTGGCGGAGTTGAGCCGACAGAAGAACCTTTGGAAATCGTCTTAGACAAGGTACTTGGTGTGGAGTACTTCTTAGAACGCCGTGAACTTGGCATTATCAATATCGGTGGGGATGGAAGTATCATTATCGAAGGTCAAGAAGATGAAGTGCTTCATCGTGATGGCTACTATATCGGCAAGGGTACAAAGGAAGTTATCTTTAAATCAAAAGATCCTAAAAATCCTGCTAAATTTTATGTAGCTTCTGCTCCAGCGCACCAAAAATATCCGAATAAAAAAATTGCTTTAGCAAACATTAACCCCTTGACACCTGGGGATGATGAGCACATGAACAAACGTAAAATCAACCAATACGTTCATCCAAACCAAGTCGAATCATGCCAACTTCAAATGGGCTTAACCTCTCTCGCACCAGGCTCTGCTTGGAACACAATGCCATGTCATACACATGAACGTCGTATGGAAGCTTACCTTTACTTTGAGCTACCAGAAGACAATGCGATTTTCCACTTCATGGGCAAACCAGCTGAAACAAAACACTTGGTACTCCAAAATGAACAAGCGGCAATCAGCCCAAGTTGGTCGATTCATACAGGTGTGGCCACAAGTAATTACTCCTTTATCTGGGCAATGTGTGGTGAGAATATCACTTATGACGATATGGATATCGTTCCAATGAATGAACTTAAATAATAAAAAATAAACGAAAAAGAAAGAGAAAATTATGACTGAGAATATTTTAAAGACCTTTTCACTCGAAGGGAAAATCGCCCTTGTCACAGGAGCGACTTACGGTATCGGCTTTGCCCTAGCATCAAGCTACGCTAAAGCTGGAGCAACAATTGTATTTAATGACATCAACCAAGAAGCAGTTGATCGTGGCATGGCAGCTTATCAAGAAGCAGGCATTACAGCGCATGGATATGTTTGTGATGTGACAGATGAAGCAGGAATTAATGCAATGGTTGAGCAAATTGAAAAGGAAGTGGGCATCATTGATATCTTGGTTAACAATGCTGGTATTATCAAACGTACACCGATGATTGAAATGTCAGCCGCAGATTTCCGTCAAGTGATTGATATTGATTTGAACGGACCATTTATCGTTTCTAAAGCTGTTATTCCGGGTATGATGAAAAAAGGTGGCGGTAAAATTATCAACATCTGTTCAATGATGTCAGAGCTTGGGCGTGAAACAGTTTCAGCCTATGCAGCTGCTAAAGGTGGATTGAAAATGCTGACGAAGAATATTGCTTCTGAGTATGGCAAATATAATATCCAATGTAACGGTATTGGCCCAGGCTACATTGCGACACCACAAACAGCGCCTTTACGTGAGTTACAAGAAGATGGTTCACGTCATCCTTTTGATTCTTTTATCATTGCTAAAACGCCAGCAGAGCGTTGGGGCGAAGCAGATGATCTTGAAGGTCCAGCAGTCTTCTTGGCGTCGAAGGCTTCTGACTTTGTCAACGGTCATATTCTCTATGTAGATGGCGGAATCTTAGCCTACATTGGTAAGCAACCATAAAATAAAGAGCTGAACCTTGGAGAAAGAATCATGCCAAAATTTATAACAATAGGTGAGCCTCTGGTCGTGATGGCCTCACAAGATGTGGATGTTAGCTTAGATGAAGCAGTACATTTTAAGAAATATCTGGCAGGCGCAGAATTTAATGTTGCACTTGGTATAAATCGTCTTGAACACAGTGTCGGCTATATTTCAAAAGTCGGCTCAGATACATTTGGACGTTTTATTGCTGAAGCTGCGCAAGAGGCTGGTCTTGATACGCGTAATTTAATTTATGATGAAAACCTCCTGACAGGCGTTTATCTAAAGCAGTGTGTCAGCAAGGGCGATCCTGCTACATCTTATTTCAGAAAAAATTCAGCCGCTTCTAATTTGAAGTTAGAAGATATCGATATGTCTGCTTTGAAAGATGTTCAAGTGGCACATCTTTCAGGAATATTTGCAGCCCTATCTGACACAGCTCTTCAAACCTTTAAAGCTTTTAATGATAAACTCAATGAAAATAAAGTCTTGACTGTCTTTGATCCTAATCTTCGTCCAGCGCTCTGGAAAAATCAAGAGGAAATGATCTCCACACTTAATGAATTAGCTAAAAAGAGTCAGATTATCCTTCCAGGTATCAATGAAGGAAAGATTCTTATGGGTTCAAGTGACCCAGAAGAAATTGCTGATTTTTATTTAAAGCAAAGTGATTTAACGACAAGCGTTGTGGTGAAGCTAGGATCAGAAGGTGCTTATGTTAAGACAAAATCTGGACAAGCCTATACAGTTCCTGGGTTTAAAGTTACCAATGTAATAGATACAGTGGGCGCAGGAGATGGCTTTGCTGTTGGTTTAGAGTCAGCTTTGCTCGAAGGAAAGAGCTTGAAAGTAGCAGTGCATAGAGCGTGTGCTATTGGGGCTTTGGCAGTTCAAAGTGCAGGGGATAGTGAAGGTTATCCGACACGTCAGGAACTTATGGACTTTTATAAGAGTCGGAATTATCAAGGAGATTTATAATGCAAAGAGCAGAATTATTGGAAAAGGTGATTAAGTCGGGCGTTGTTTCAGTGGTACGCGCAGATAGTGCCGAAGATGCCGTCAAAATAGTAGAAGCAGTTGTAGACGGTGGGATTAAAAGTATTGAGCTGACTTACTCAGTGCCGCGTGCAAATGATGTCATTGCCGATCTTGTGGCAAGATATGCTGATACAGACGTCGTGATTGGTGCGGGTACAGTTTTAGAACCAACTTCAGCACGTTTGGCAATTATTGCCGGTGCTCAATTTATTGTGAGTCCAACTTTTAATAAAGAAGTTGCTAAAATCTGTAACCTATATCAAATCCCTTATATTCCAGGAGTGATGACCCCATTAGAAGCACAGACAGCGATGGAATATGGATCAGAACTCATCAAGCTTTTCCCAGGAGATATTGCAGGAGCTGCGATGATTAAGGACCTCAAAGGCCCATTTCCTTACATCAATGTGATGCCATCTGGTGGTGTTAATGAATCAAATGTGGCAGAGTGGTTTAAAGTCGGAGCGACTGCTGTAAGTGCAGGAGGTGGTGTGACAGCACCGGCCTTAACGGGTGATTTTGCTGCTGTTAAATCAAATGCTGAGAAGTTTATGAGCGCTTATAGATCAGTTCACGAAAAATAATCTCCTAAAGTAAATAATGAAAAATTTTCCCAAAAAAGCTTATATCTGGTGATATAAGCTTTTTGAATTCTTATTTTCTGTAATAGGTGGGAAGATGACCATAATGCTCTTTAAACAAACGGTAGAAGTATGACTTGTTATTTATACCGACTTGCTCACAAATGTCACTAATGGAATCGCTGCTTGTTTGAATGAAAAGAAGTGCTCGTTTCATACGTTCATCGACCAAATGTTCTGTGAAAGTATGGCCAGTCTTTTTCTTGATTAAGTTGGACAAGTAGTTTTTATTATAATGCAGTCGGTTGGCTAACTGCTCCAGTGTAATTTCAAAGTATTCCTCTGAAATGAGTTGAAGTGTTTTTGCAATAATATGATTTTCAGCTCGGTCTTTTTGCGGGTGGTTCAACTCATAAGGTGTATTACCAATAAGTTCCATAAACAAGATGGGTATCATGAATTTCATGATCTCATTTGAGAAATAGCTGCCCGTATAAAACTTATTGATCAATTGATGAATAATAACTTCGACGTTCTCATTACAGCTGGTCTCAAACTTGATGTAGTTTCCCTTAGAATGTGTGGACAACTCATTCATAAGAAAATTGAATAAGGTGTTATTTTCTAGGCCTAAATTATTTATCCAGTTAATATCAAAGGATTTATGAGGAAAGATAATATTAATTAAAATATCATTTTGCCCAAGTGCTTTTATGGAATGACGGCAGTTGGGATCTAGAAGAATGAGGTCGCCCTTATTTAAAATTATTTCTTTACCATTGAGCTTTTGATGACAGCTTCCACTTAGCATATAGTTAAATTCAAAAAATTCATGATCGTGCTCAGGATAGTCAGCGAAACGATTGTGCTTAGAAAGAAAAACTTGATTATTTTTTATAAAAAATTCCTTGCTGAAAGAAAGAAGCTCTTTTTCATCATTGGTTGCTTTAGTAGGATAATCAAAAACAAGATTTCCATCTTTTCTCTGACTTATTTCTTTATTATTGAGCGTAAAGAGATATTCTTTTGCAATATCGTTTAGTAGTTCCACTGGGACCTCTCTTCTTGTGATTTTTTTATCTATCTGTATCATATCACAAAAAAATTAGATTGGAAACATCTGTAAATTAGACACTGTTTTCTAAATGTATGATATTTTATGAAATCGTTTTCTTTTGTAAAATGAAGATATCAATTAAATAATAAAGAAAGGAGAAGGGAGTTTAGAGAAACTCATTATAACTGATTAGTCAAGGAAAATTGGTCATTATTTTTGTGACGGAGAACAAAGGTAATGTGGTATTCAACTTAAAAGAAATTTATATTGTTATTTATTTTAAAGGAGAAAAAATGAGAGTCAAAGTAGGAGACATGTCACTAGACATGGAAGAAAAACGGGAAGCTGTAAAAATTCCGCCTTTTAGATTGAGAGATAAAATAGGTTACATGAGTGGTGACTTGGCCAACTGTTTTATCTTGGGATTAGTAAATAGCTTTCTGATGATTTATTACACCAATGTGCTTGGTGTGTCGGGAGCAGTGGTCGGAAGTTTATTTTTCTTCTCACGTATTATTGATGCTTTTGCCGATGTGACTATTGGACGTTTGTGTGATGTCTCGGTCTTAACAAAAGAAGGACGTTTCCGTCCATGGATTCGCCGCATGAAGTGGCCGTTTTGCTTGATCACGATTATCTTATTCTTACCTTTCGCAAATTCGTTACCAATGGGTGGGAAAATGGCTTATATCTTTGTTACTTATATTATCTTTGGGATTTTCCTCTCAGCCATCAATATCCCTTATGGATCTATGGCAGCAGCTATCAGCTCAGAACCAGAAGACCGTGTTGCACTTTCAACATATCGTTCAGTTGGCTCAGCTATTGGGGGGGCATCCACTGGTTTCTTAATTCCAATCTTTATGTATGTTACAGCCGCGGATGGTCAACAAGTTATCTCAGGGAACCGTTTCTTTATTATTTCAATTATCTGCGCTAGTCTTGCTTTTCTGTTTTATAATGTAACTTATCGTATGACTACAGAACGTGTACAGGTTGGTAAAAGCGAACCTGTGAAAGCTAAACATCTTGTTTCAGGTATGCTCAAAAATCGTGCCTTAATTATCTTAGTTATCGTGGATGTTTTTATTGTCATTAATCAGATTCTTGCTGGAACAAATATGACTTATCTGTTTAATGATTATTTCCAAAATAAACAAGCTTTATCTATTGCTCTTTTATTTACCTATGGTACAGTGGCTGTACTTGCCCCCTTTGCTTCCAAATTAACCTCAAGATATGGTAAGAAAGAAGCCTCCATTGCAGCATTGATTTTATCATCTGCACTCTATGTTCTTATGTTCTTCATGAAGATTAGTAACCCATGGGTATACTTAGTTTTCCTCTTTGTAGCAACACTCGGAGCTGGGCTTTTTAACCTAATGGTTTGGGCTTTCATTACTGATGTTATTGATTATCATCAATGGACAACTGGTCAACGTGAAGATGGGACTGTCTATGGTGTGAATTCATTTGCCCGTAAATTTGGGCAAGCCTGTGCGGGAGCTATCGGTGGTCTGATGCTTTCAATTATTGGTTATCAGGCTTCAACAACCGGTGGTGCTGTGCAAGCACCAGAAGTGGTGAATCGTATTTATACATTGGCTAATCTCGTTCCTGCAGCCTGTCTTCTTATATCGGCTTTGATTCTCTTCTTTGGTTATCCACTTAATCGGGAAACCACAGAACGCATGGGTCGTGAATTACGTGAAATTAATAAGAGTCATTAAATAAATAGAAAAGGACTAAAATGGCAGTAAATAAGATTAAAATTAACTCAGAAAAATTTGCTTATAAGGTGATTAATAATTATCAAGTAGAAAGTACGGATAAGGAGAGAATAGCGAAAGAACATCTTGCACTTTTTCTCCAAAGCTACTTACTAGCAGAAGAATTTAACCACTTAGAAGATGATAAGTTTAAACTGAGTAAAGACCCAGAATTCAAGAAGATGATGTTAGCAATGAACAAAAATATTAATGGATTTTATTAATAAGGTAAGAGGACAATATGGATAACATAATTTTAGAAAAATTATTTGTAGAAAAAAGTACAGTTGAAGAAAAAATTGACTTAATGGTTAAAAATCTAACAACTATTAAGGATAATAGTGGTGAGTTTCTGCTTAACTTAGGACCAAATGGTCAAAAAGTAGATGATAAAAGCTGGACAATCTGGAATTGGCCGCAAGGCGTTGGACTTTATGGCATTTATAAAAACTACAAAATCACTAAAAACGAAAAATCTTTAGCAGTCGTTAACGAATGGATGGAAGGACGTATGAAAGAAGGGGCACCTCCTAAAAATGTTAATACGATGGCTCCTCTTTTGACCATGGCCTATCTTTATGAAGATACAAAAGATACCAAGTATCTTCCTTACCTTGAAGAATGGGCAGAGTGGGTTATGAATGATATGCCACGCACAAAGGAAAATGGCTTGCAACATGCTACTTATGGACCTGCAAATACTGAACAGCTGTGGGACGACACATTAATGATGACTGTCCTTCCACTTGCAAAGATTGGTAAATTGTTGAACAGACCAGAATATGTAGAAGAAGCTAAGCACCAATTTTTGATTCACATTAAATACCTGCAGGATCCTAAAACAGGTTTGTGGTTTCATGGGTGGACTTTTGAAGGAAACCATAACTATGCCGAAGCTTTGTGGGCACGTGGCAACTGTTGGTTGACTATTGCTATTCCCGAAATCATTGAAATTTTAGAACTCCCTAAAGGTGATTTTTTAAGAGACTTTTTAATCAACACTCTTGAAGCTCAGGTTGTGGCCTTGGCTAAATTGCAAAATGAGTCAGGTTTATGGCACACTCTTTTGGACGATGAAAATTCATACCTTGAATCCTCAGCCACAGCAGGATTTGCTTATGGGATATTAAAAGCGGTACATAAACGCTACTTGCCTCAAGAATACAAGGAAGTTGCTTATAAGGCGATCGCAGGACTCCTCCAAGAAATTAATGAAAATGGTGAAGTTCAAAAAGTTTCGATTGGAACGGGAATGGGAGATGATCTTGATCATTACCGTAATATCGGTATTACAGCAATGCCTTATGGACAGTCTTTAACGGTATTAGCTTTAACAGAATTATTGATTTCATTCTGTTAAATAGAAAGGAAAACTATGTGGCAATTCACAATTCGAGGACATGACTTATCAGAAATTACATCAGTGAAGGAACTCGCTCAATCTGCTGAAAAAGTGGGTGTACATCATTTACAGTTGGCCATGGGCATGAGTTTTCCAGAATTAGTTGATAAATCTACCAAGCTTAATCCCGGTCTAGGACGTTTTATTAAGGATGAGCTGAGCAAGCATGAAGTTGATATCGCCGTTTTAAGTTGCTATATTAATATGATACATCCAGATGCAGAAGAAAGAGAACGGCTTCTTGGCAAGTTTGAATCTTTTGTTAAAAATGCTAAGGAATTTGGAGCTGCCATGGTAGCCTCAGAAACAGGTTGTGTTTTGTCGCAGATTCAGTATACCGAAAAAAATTTCACGGAAGAAGCTTTCGAAGATATGGTTCAGGTTATCCAGCGTCTGGTAAAAAAGGGAGAAGAGCATGGTGTCATGATTGGTATCGAACCAGGGCTCAATCATCCGTTACACAGCCTTGAAAAGGTCAAACGTTTAATTGATCGTGTGAATTCTGACTACTTAGGGATTATTCTTGACCCAACAAATCTTATTGATTCAGAAAATTATTTAGAACAAGTAGAAATGATAAAAGAAGCCTTTCAGATGTTTGGGGATAAGATATGCGCTTTTCACTTAAAAGATTTCATAATCAAGGATAAACAAGTCCTGCCAGTAAATGTTTTTGAAGGTCAAATGGAAGTAAAAGAAGTTTTAAAAATTGTTGCAGACTATAAGCCTTATTGCTATGTCGTTCTTGAGGAAACAAAAGATTTAGGAATCAAGAGAGCCATTGATAAGCTAGTTAAACATTAGTCTTAAATTCAAAGAGCCAATTTAGTTAATTGGCTCTTTTTATAGTTTGTGAATCCTCCTCAAAAAGTATGTATCTAGGTTACTTTTGTCCTATTTTAAGTTATTGTTGAAAGAGGTGAAAACCTTTAAACTAAGTGTATATCAATGAAGAAGGAAGATATGTATGGACTACATTGCAATAGATATAGGAGCCAGTAGTGGACGTTTGATACACGCTCATTTTACTGGTCCAGGTGGATACGACATGAATGAAATTCATCGTTTCAAGAATGGTTTTCATTTTAAAGAAGGTAGAGAGTGTTGGGATATTCATCATCTTGTAAAAGAAATCCTTCAGGGCTTAGAAAAGGCAAAGCAGCTTGCTATTGCAGAATGTTATGTTGGTATTGATACTTGGGGCGTTGATTACTGTTTGATTGACGAACAAGGAGATTTACTTTCAGAAGCAGTTAGTTATCGAGACAAGCGTACACAAGCTGCGATGCAAGATTTTGAAAAGAAACTCCCTCTTGATAAACTGTATAAAAAAACAGGCATTCAGATTCAGCCCTTTAATACAGTATTCCAGTTATTAAAGGAGAACAAGGAATACTTGGACAAAGCAGATAAGCTATTATTGATTCCCGATTATCTTGGCTATATATTTACAGGGGCTGTGATGATGGAGCAGACAAATGCCTCAACCATGCAGTTGCTCAACTTAGAAACACGCCAATGGGACACAGAAATTTTAAGATCAGTCAATGTGAAATCAGAGTTGCTTCCTCCAATTGTGGCATCTGGGAAAATTCTGGGAAAATTGCAGCAAGCAAAGTTTAAAAGCTATGACTTACCGGAAGCGACCTTTATTACAGTGGCTTCACATGATACAGCTTCCGCGGTTGTTGGTACGCCGGGGAAAGGCGAGGATTGGGCATATATTAGTTCAGGAACATGGTCACTTATTGGTACGGAACTTTCGGAGGGAATTTCTACAGTAGAAGCCTTTGAGGCTAACTTTACAAATGAGTGGGGGATAGATGGAAGTATTCGCTTTTTGAAAAATATTATGGGCATGTGGTTGATTCAAGAAGTTGCTCGTGCCCAAGATTATCAATACAGCTACGCAGAACTTTCCGAATTAGCTACCAAGGAAACTGCTTTTCAGCAGTTTATAGACGTTAATGATTCTCGGTTTTTAAATCCCGAGGATATGATTGAAGAGTTACAGAATTACTGCCGTGAAACACAGCAGACGGTTCCAGAGACACCAGGACAGATTGCCCGCTGTATTTATGACAATTTAGCCTTGTGTTATGCTGTTGAACTTGAAAATTTGGAAAAAATAACAGGCAGAAAAATCAAGAAACTACATATAGTTGGAGGGGGGTCAAATAATTCCCTCCTTAACCAAATCACAGCTAATACTTGCAACCTTACTGTTGAGGCAGGCCCAGGCGAAGCAACTGCTGTAGGGAATTTAATGGTACAGATGATAGCGACAGAAGGCTATAATAATCTTGCAGCTGCGCGTGAAGATATTCGGAATAGTTCTGTACTTAAGCTATTTCAACCGCAACATACTCGAAAAGAGTATGAAGCAGTTGAGAAATATAAAAAAATGACGAGAGGATAAATGGAAAACAAAATGTCAGAAGTAAAAAAACGTTACGAAGAAGCAAAAAAAAGATATGCCGCTATAGGTGTAAATACAGACGAGGCCATAAAGAAGATGGCAGATGTGAAAATTTCGATACATTGCTGGCAGGGAGATGATGTGAAAGGGTTTCTAACGCCTCAAGGAGAACTCACAGGAGGAATCATGTCTACGGGGGACTATCCTGGGGCAGCACATACACCAGATGAACTTCGTCAGGATTTGGAGAAAGCTTACTCTCTCATCCCTGGTAAACACAAGCTTAATCTTCATGCTATTTATCTCGATACAGATGAAGAAGTTGATTTGAATCAAATTGAACCAAAGCATTTTAAAAAATGGGTGGAATGGGCAAAAAAACAAGGTATTGGCCTAGATTTCAATCCTACTCATTTCTCTCATCCAATGATGAAAGATGGTATGACCCTTTCTCATCCCGATAAAGAAGTACGTGATTACTGGATTGAACATGGCAAACGCAGTCGTAAAATTGCGGAATACATGGGGAAAGAAACAGGTCAAACATGTATTAATAATTTCTGGATGCCCGATGGAATGAAAGATAATCCTATAGACCGTTACACACCACGTAAACGCATGATGGAAGCTTTAGATGAAATTTTTGAAGAAAAATTAGACGAAGAATACACAATGGAAGCCGTCGAAAGTAAATTATTTGGACTCGGTGCAGAGGCTTACACTGTAGGGTCGCATGAGTTTTATATGGGCTACGGCCTCACGCGCAATAAGCTTATTTGTCTTGATGCTGGTCATTTTCATCCAACAGAAGTAATTTCAAATAAACTTTCTTCGCTTGCCCTCTTTTCTAAAGGGATTATGCTTCATGTCTCACGGCCCGTGCGTTGGGACTCAGACCACGTTGTTCTTATGGATGATGAACTCCAAGATATCGCAAAAGAGCTTGTTCGCAATGATCTTTTATCTCGCACAAATATCGGCTTAGACTTTTTTGATGCAACGATTAATCGTATTGCGGCTTGGGTTATCGGCACGCGTAATACACAAAAAGCCATGCTCAAAGCCATGCTTGAACCCATTCAAGATTTGAAAGAGATGGAGCTTGAATTTGATTTTACTAAACGTATGGCCTACACAGAAGAGTTGAAAGATTTTCCTTATGCCGATGTCTGGAATTACTTCTGTGAGCAAAATGGTGTACCTGTTGGTTTAGACTGGTTAGAAGAGGTTCGCAATTACGAAGAAGAAGTCTTGATGAAACGTAAATAATAGGAGAGAAAAGTGAAAAAGTTAGATATTTTAACAGCACCTTTTGTGCAAGAAGTAATGAAAACAAGTGCGAATCTTTATCGATTAGGTTGGGATGAACGTAATGGTGGGAATATTTCTTACTTGCTAGATGAGGATTGGATTACCCCTTTTCTAGACGTAGCACAAGTGATACGTGAAATTCCGATAAAGTTTGATGCTAGCAAATTAGCGGGTCGTTATTTTGCCGTGACAGGATCTGGAAAATATTTTAAAAATATTCAAGACTTTCCTGCAGAAAATATGGGAATTATCCGTATATCTGACTCAGGTAATACAGTAGAATTACTCTGGGGACTCGAGAATGATGCTCTTCCTACAAGCGAGTTACCTAGCCATTTCATGAGTCATATTGCACGGCTAGAAGTTGACCCTGAAAACCGGATTATCATGCACAATCATGCGACGCATCTTTTGGCAATGACATTTACACATGAACTGAATGAACGTACTTTTACAAGAACTTTATGGCAGATGTGTACAGAATGTCTAGTTGTTTTTCCTGAAGGTCTATCTATTATCCCGTGGCTTATCCCAGGATCAAATGAAATTGGGGAAGCGACAGCAAGTAAAATGAAAGAAACCCGTCTAGTCGTCTGGCCACAGCATGGTATCTATGGCGCAGGTCGTGATATGGATGAGACATTTGGCTTGATTGAAACGGCAGAAAAGGCTGCACAAGTCTACACCTATGTTCAAGCACAGGGAGGAGTTAGACAGACTCTAGAAGATGAAAATCTTCAACGTCTTGCAGATGCTTTTGGTGTAACCCCACATGAAGGGTATTTAGATATTTAAGAGGAATAGAATGATAAAAAAAGCGGTGAAAATGCAACTTTTAAAAGGATGTGAAAAAGAATATCAAAAGAGGCATGATGAAATTTGGCCGGAGATGGTTGAGATGTTAAAAATTCACGGCGTAATTTCTTATTCAATTTTTCTTGATCCTTCTACATGTGCATTATATGCTTATTTAGAAATTGAGGATGAAGAGAGATGGTTGAAAACTTCAAAAACAGTAGTGAATAAAAAATGGTGGGATTTTATGTCTGATATTATGGATACAAACTATGATAATAGCCCTTCATCTGTTGAGCTACTAAAAATTTTTGAGTTAGAACATTGAAAATAAAGTTTAATTATCTCTATCATTGTATCTCAAAATATTCTATAGACCATAAACGAATCAAAATTTTGACAACTTATGAAATGATTTTTATTAATTTTTTTGAAAAAAGTACATTAAAACTCATATAATATTATATGAGTTTTAATGTATCTTAGAATGAGTTTCTTTCTGTTTTATAATATTATAATAGAGAAATTATATTATTTAATATCAACGCTTGAAATAAAATACGGTACTCTTTAGTTTATCCAAATATTAAATTAGAAGTTCTATTTTCAAGTCAATATGATGCACATTGATATAGTGAAACAATTTGACTCAAAATATAATTTCTTATCTTGACTAATACAACGTACTAGAATACCTAAAACTTAAGAAGAATATATTATTATAACTTTTACTAATAAGATTATCAAACGGATCAACTCACTCGCCCCGCATAAACATAATATTCCTCAACATCCTCCTCGGAAACTTCCCCATCATTACTCCAGGAGAAGCGCCGTGATGCGATTCTTTTTAAGCCTTTTTTCTCGTAAAAAGGATAATTTGAATAGCTGTCTGTCAGGAGGAAGAAGGTTTTTGCCTTATTTTCCTTCAAGTAATCAAGGAAAAGTTGATAGAGTTTGCTGCCAAGACCTAAACCTTTATAGTGCTCATTTAAGATTAAAAGGTTTAAGGCAGCATCAAATGTTTCCTTGTTTTGCTGTATGAGTTCCTCATCGAGCTTCAGGGTTTCCAAGTAAAAGTCAAAAACGGTTTCGGGTTTCCCTTGGTTGATGATTAAACTCAGAGCTTCAAGTTGGCGGTACCTTATCCGACTTTTAGGAAGTAAATCAGGAGTGAGGGCGGCAGCGACGATACCGATAATTTTTCCTTTATCTTTAGCGACAAAAACCTTTGTGGAGGTCAAGAGGATTGTTTCAAGAAAAAAGTCAGCCATAGGTAAGACATGTTCTTGTTTATTCCACTCTTGATAAGCCCAAGTGTCAATAATCAATTGATTGATATCCGCAAGTTCGGCTTCATTTATATCCACCAATTCTGTAAATACTAAGTTGTCTTTATCTATATCTTTTTTCCACAATAGCGTTCGTTACGGTAACTTGTGCCACTAAAATCTCTTGCGCATCTGTAAACTTCATCTCCCAAACATGGGTGCGCCTACCTTTGTGCAGAAGAAGCCCTTGAGCAAAGAGCATTCCAGCTGCTTTAGTTGGGTTCAAATGATTGCCATTGACCGCTTGGCCGACAGCGAAATGCTTATCGTCAAGCAAGAGATTACTTGCCATACCAGCAGCAACCTCAGCAAAGGCCAGCGTTGCGCCACCATTTAAGAAACCTTGAGGTTGCGCGTGAAAGGCCTCTAAAGGCATTTGAGCAGTAAAACCTGTTGGGGTTAAAGTTAGCTTTTGAATACCCAGTTGTTCAATCAAAGTCATGTAAAAATCTCCTTTTTCACAGTGTAATGCTCAAGTGCTGTCTGATTGATAGCCACACCCAAGCCCTTGCCACGTGGTCTCTTCATCTTGCCTTCAATAAATTTAATCTCTGGCACGATCAAATCTTCAGGAAAATAATAGGACGAATCTGATAAATCCCCGGGCATGGCATTGTCGCTTAAAGTGGCCAGTTGTGTATGCAATATCTTGGAAATACCACTTTCGACCATGCTGCCAATCCAGAAAGAGATGTTATTTTTCCGGCAAAAGGCGATGGCTTCTTTTGTTTGATAAAGTCCGCCTAAGCGGCCAATTTTGATATTGAGCATGGTCTTTCCCTTAAGTTGAGAAAGGGCCTGTAAATCACTCCAACTTTGGACATTTTCGTCAAAACAGAGAGGTGTTGAAAGTTGCGGAAGAATGTCTTTATAATCTTCAAGAGTATCGGTAGCAAAAGGTTCCTCAATGCAGACAAGCCCAAATTGATCGAGCTTTGTCAATGCTTCAATATTTTCAAGCGTATAAGAACGGTTGGCATCAACAGCCCATTGGAGGTGAGGATAATGCTTGACGGCGTATTGGACACGCTCAAAACCATCTGCGGGTTTAATTTTAAGCTTTATTCTTTCCACACCCTGAGCGACTAATTCATCGATTTTGCTAGGAAGTTGTTCAAAAGGAACATCTCCCAAGACGGCACCACGGGATAAAGTGTCTGTTAAGCGCTCAGGAAAAAGGGCAGCGATTGTATTTTCATCCTTGGATTTGTAATAAAGGTCCACCAAGGCATTTTCCAAACCTGCCATTGCCATCGGCAAGGGCTGCTCAAAAAATTGGTGAATGTCAAAGGGATGGGTAAAGTGTGTCGTCATTACTTTGGAAATGTAAGTCTGCACTAAGGATTCCCATGAGCTTTCAAAAGTTTCTTGCGTATAGAAAGGTGTAGTAAAGCTTACGCATTCGCCATATCCACGCTGGCCGTTTTCGTCTTCAGCAATGATAATGATGGTGTCACGCAATTTCAGCTCACCTTTGGCTGTCTTGAATTTAAACTTCATCGGGAGTTGGACGTGATTCAAACTGATCGATTTAAGCTTCATTTTTTAAATTTTTCCTAAGGATTTTGCCTGAGGCATTTTTGGGGAGGGCGTTCATTTTGATAATCTGGCGCGGAAGTTTATACTTGGCCAGGCGCTGGCTCAAAAAGTTTGTAATTTCTTGGGCATCAGGCCTACCTGTGTAGAAAAGAAGTGGCACTTGACCCCAAGTTTCATCTTCTTGTGGGACAAGCGCACATTCGACAACACCCTCTAAGCTATAGAGTAAGTCCTCAATCTCTTTGGGATAAATATTTTCCCCGCCTGAGATGATGATGTCTTTACGGCGATTGAGAATGTAAAGGAAGTTGTCTTCATCAAGATAGCCAATATCACCTGTGTTGAAAAGTTGAACATCCTCTTGATTAAGATAGCCTTTCATGAGCATTGGCGATTTTAGATGTATTTCGCCCGCCTGAGTGGTATCAGGATTTAAAATTTCAATCTCTACGCCAGGAAGTGCTTGACCGACAGAAGTTAGCTTGTCCGGATGTTCCAAAATGTTGAAGGTGACCGATTGGGAAAAAGTTTCAGTCATCCCATAAGTCTTGTAGACAGGTAAGCCTTGTGCAAAACATGCCTGTATCAAAGGTTGCGGAATAAATTCGCCCCCTAATAAGAGGACCCGTAAACTTTCGGCAGCAATTTTATCATGAACACGTTTAAGCATGGTCGGTACCATGGAAACCATATTTACCGAGCTGTTATTCATCAGTTTGATCAACTCTTCCTCATCGAAAGAAGCACGTATGGTGGCCTGAGTGGCATTGTAGAGACTGCGCATGATAATGGAGAGACCACTGACATGAAACATGGGGAGGACCACAAGCCAGTTGTCCTCGGGAAGGACGCCCATGGTTGCTGCAGAAGCAGCCACATGTGCCGTAAGCATTTTCCAAGTGATAGGCACAGATTTGAACTTTCCAGTTGTTGCACTGGTGTTCATAATCACAGCAATTTTCTCTGGCGCTGGCTGCCAATTGAGCACAGCTGTACGGGTTTCTAAAGAATGGATGTCAGAAAAAGACAAGTCTGCCGGGTAGGTTTGCTGATCCGAAGCAATCAGCAGTTCCACATCGAGTTCAGTCAGTTGCTCTTGGATTTCATTGGCTGTAAGATGCGTATTGAGCAGGAGGACTTCCTTGTCCAAAGCCAATAGCGCAAAGAGCACAATGGCCATTTCTGGCGAATTTTCTGAAAGAAGAGCTAGGCGGTTGTGCCTAGCTGTTTCTTTGTTTAAATGTTGGGCTGTCTGAACAGTTTTATCGTAGACTTCTTTAAAAGTCAGCTGATTTAAGAAAAGTTTATTTGGCGATTTTTCAGCCTGTTCTTTTAACCATTTCATGGCTTATGGGAATTTAGGAAATTGGTCAAAGTCAGGTTTGCGTTTTTCTTTGAACGCATCGCGCCCTTCCTTGGCTTCGTCACTGAGGTAGTACATGAGCGTTGCATCACCAGCAAATTGTTGCAAGCCAGCAAGTCCATCAGTTGCCGCATTCATTGAGCCTTTAAGCATACGAAGTGCCATTGGTGACAAGGCAAGCATTTCTTCGGCCCATTTAACTGTTTCGTCTTCAAGTTGATCAAAAGGTACCACAGTGTTTACCATGCCCATATCCATTGCTTCTTGCGCAGTATATTGACGGCAGAGGAACCAGATTTCACGTGCTTTCTTTTGGCCAACCATAGCAGCCAAGAGGCCTGCACCATAACCGGCATCAAAAGAACCCACACGTGGTCCGGTTTGACCAAACTTAGCATTTTCAGAAGCAATCGTTAAATCACAAACGATGTGGAGAACGTGTCCGCCACCGATAGCAAAACCGTTGACCATCGCAATAACAGGTTTTGGTGTGATACGGATCAGATGTTGCAAGTCTAAAACGTTAAGACGAGGAATTTGATCTTCACCAACATAACCACCGTCTCCACGTACTTTTTGGTCGCCGCCAGAACAGAAAGCTTCCTTGTCTTCGCCTTGGCCATGATTAGCACCTGTCAAAACAATGACACCAATCGAAGTGTCGTCACGAGCTACAGTAAAGGCATCAATAAGTTCCACCACTGTTTTAGGGCGAAATGCATTACGTACTTCAGGACGATTGATCGTAATTTTTGCAATACCGTTATAAGTTTCGTAAATGACATCTTCGTACTTGCGGTCTAAAGCAAGCCAGTTATATTTTGACATAGTTTGTCTCCTTTTTTTTTGTTTATTTATTCATTATAGCATGGCTGAGTCATGCAAATGTGTCTTTAAGATTAAATTAAAATGCTGCGGCAGTTCAAGATGCACATTATGCCCTGCGTCTTCCACAATCAGGCTTTGCGATTTTGAATAAGTACCGATTTGTTCAGCAATTTGTTTATATTTTTGATCCAGAGCACCCGTGATATAAAGGAGTGGCAGCTTTAAATCTTGGAGTTTCTCTGAGATGTCTGGAATCTTTCCTTGCCCTGTAGCACGTAAAGTTTGGGCCAGAGCATGAGGCGCATTTTGTGCGCGGCTGGACCAGATTTTATGTTGCTCTTCCTGAGGAAGGTTTTGCTGACTTTGGAAGATTGGGAGCGCCCCCCAATAATTGGCGAACCAGACAGCACCATTTTCCTCGATGTGTTCAGCCAAGCGAAGATCAGCTTGTAGACGTTTTTCACGTTGTTTAATGTCAGCTATGCCAGGGGCAGCGGATTCGATAATGAGTTGTTCGATGGGCTGCTCGGGAAAGTTGAGTGCAAATTGAAGTGCAATCCGACCGCCCATGGAATAACCCAGTAAGCTATAGCTTTTTTCTTGAAAGAGGCTTTGTATGATTTGCCTAAGCTGTTCACAAATGCTTTCCAAAGTGTAAGGCTCAAGTTGTTCCGGTTTGCTAGACTTTCCATGTCCCACAAGGTCTAAAGCAAAGATTTGGTAGCCAGGTATATCTAAATTTTCCCAAGTCGCAGCAGACTGGCTAAAACCATGTAAGGCTAAAAGTGGCTCACCTTGACCATGTATCCTGACATGAAAGTGAAGTGAATCAATCTGGATATATTTATCTTCAAATAGCATAAGTCGTATATTTTTTGTGCAAGTCTAAGCTCACATCCTTGTCCGTTTTAATTTCCAACAGATGAATACCCTGTTGAGCAAAGCTTTGACTGAATTGTTTTTCAAAGTCTTGATAATTTTCCACGAGATGATAATCCAAGCCCACCAACTGGGCTAAACCGCCAAAATTCAAACCGTGTGGCGTTGAGAACAGATAGTCAAAATGCGGTTGCCCCTTTTGTGCCAGATGGTGGAAAATTCCGCCCCCGTCATTGTTGAAAAGGACGATGGTTAAGTTGAGCTGATGCGTTTTACCTACGATTAAGCCATTGATATCGTGAAGCATGGAGAGATCACCGGTCAAGAGGACCGTAGGCTGTCCGCCTGTAGCTATACCTAAGGCAGTTGATTCTTGTCCGTCAATACCGTTAGTACCACGATTTCCTAAAAGACGAACATTGGCTTGGCGACTGCGCCAAAAGTAATCCACATCGCGTATGGCCATCGAGTTAGAAATAAGGAGTTGCGCATGCTCAGGGAGCATGTTTTGCAGACTTTGAACATAACGCCCTTCAAAAGGTGCAGTTTCATCTTTAACTGTATCGAGTTTTTGGCGCATGATATGCTGATAGTTTTGCCACTGCTTGAGTGCCGTTTTACCAGCAGTTGAAGGTTGAGCTGCTGCGCAAAAAAGTGCCACATCAGCTTGGATAACCTGTGTCGTAGTTTGACTCGGGTTGCGGTATTCAAGCGCCGGATCGACTTGGATATATTCTGCCTGAGAATTGTGAGCAATTAATTGTAAAACGCGTTTCGATACAGGGATTTGACCAAACTGAAGGAAACAGTCAACTTTAAGTGTGCTGAGGATCTCTGGCTGTGTGAGAAAAGCGTCATAAGCATCAATAATATTGGGATGACTAAAATTACGCAAATTAGCCAAAGGATCCGCTAAAATAGGTGCCTGAATCTTTTCTGAAAGGTCTAAAAGTGCTTTTTGATAATCCGAGTTACTATCGGGTCCTGCGAGAATGAGCACATTGCCACTTAACTCAGGAACAAACTGCGGCTGCATTTTCCCTTGACTGAGAGAGAAAGGCGTGCGGCCTTTTTGGTAATGTTCCGAGTTCAGTTCTGGAATCAAAGGCTCACTGATAGGCACATTGATTTGCACGGCAGCAGCAGGAGTATAAGTAGATGCCATATAGGCACGTTGTGCGACCTTACGTGGATAAGTCCAGAAATTATGAGCATTGGGGTGAGCTAACTCTTCATAATGGTTAACAAATTTACCAAAGTAATCCGCCTGATTCACGGTTTGTGCAGCGCCCACAAATTGCAAGTCATTGGGCCGATCCGCGGTCAAAATAATGAGAGGGACACGACTGTGTTTCGCTTCAGTAATGGCGGGGAGATAGTGAGCAGCAGCAGAACCAGAAGTACAGATAAGAACCACTGGACGTTGTTGAGCTTTCGCTATACCAAGGGCAAAAAAGGCAGCTGAGCGTTCATCAATGTTGACGTAAGTGTCATATTTGTCGTATTCTTCAAAAAGCATGGCAAGAGCAGTTGAACGTGACCCCGGGCTAAATACAGCTTCACGTACGCCTAGATTGAAAAATTCATCAACAAGTGGTGCTAAATATTCATTGTTCATTTTTAAAGTGCCTCGAGTATTGTTTTTAATTTTATCTTTGTTTCATCAAATTCGTCTTGACAGTCTGAAGCGGCAACAATGCCGCAACCGGCATAAGCGTAGCAGGTTTTACCATCAAATAGTGCGGAACGAATAGCAACAATGAGGGTTCCATCTCCCTGCGCATCGATCAACCCTAAAGGTGCCGCATAAAGTCCGCGTTCGTGTTTTTCATTGACACGGAGGAAATCCAGTGCCGCTTTACTAGGCTGTCCGCCCAGTGCAGGTGTAGGATGAAGGTGCTTGGCCCAGTCGATTAGAGAATTGGGGGTGTCAATCGTCGATAAGAGTGTACGAAGATGATACACATTCTTCAGAGCCATTATCCCCGTTTCTCCTATCTGAACTTGGGAGGATTTCTCCAACATCTTGTTCTTAATCTTTTGGACAACAATCTGGTGTTCATGAAGATTTTTAGGGTCTTTAAGTAAGCGGGTATCGCCCTGAGCGAGAGAACGTGGAAAGGTTCCAGCTAAAGCATAGCTCAGGATATGGTTGCCTTCTTTCTGAACCAAAATTTCAGGTGAAGCACCAAGAAAGGTTTTGCCAGCCTTATGATAAGCAAAAATAAATGCTGCAGGGTTATTTTCTATCAGTCGCTCAAGGACTGGCTCAATCTTAAAAGTCTGCTCACTCGTAAATTTAATTTGACGAGAAGCGACGATCTTGATTGTTTTGCCACGCGCAATATTCTCCTGTAACTTTTGGTAAAGACTTTGCCACTCTTGATAATCCGAAGCTTCTTCTGTATAGCTGTGGGACAGTTTACTTCCTTTTTCGTCCCTAATTTCTGGAAGAGATTCACAGGACAAGGCATAAGACTCTGTAGGTGTTTGCACAAAGTAATGCTTAAAAGCGACAATTTCGTTTCCAAAATCTTGCCATAGCTCATCCTTTACTTCATCAAAAAAACTTTGGCTATAGAAAACGTAAGGATAGTTTGCGATATCTTGTTCTTGCACAGCTTGCAAGCGTTGACTGGCAATGATCAACGTTTGCTTTTGGCTATCGTACCAAAAAAAACGCTCACTAGGGTCAGGGAAAGCAGACCAAAAGGCAAGCGGGTGCTCTAATTTGAGATTTATCCGTCTATAATTCATAGTAATGAAATTATATCACAGATAGTAGAAGTAACGTGATATAATAGGCTTATTAAAAATCAGAATCTGGAACAGTGAAATGAACATCAATGTAAAACTTGCAGAACATCAAAAGATTGAAACCAGCAGACTTTGGCTTCGTCCTTTTGTCATGTCTGACGCAGCAGACATGTTTGAGTACAGCTCTGATTCAAGCAATCTTCGATTTGTCTTTAATCCCCATCCGAATCTCACACATACCAGATTTGTCATTGCAAATCATTTCATGAAAGAGCCTTTAGGTAAATGGGCAATCGAACTAAAAGCAGAGCAAAAAATGATTGGTTTGATTCAGTTTTCAAAGTTGATTGAGCAAAAAGGCACAGCAGAGTTATCCTACGTGCTTCACAAAAAATATTGGAATCAAGGCCTGATGACAGAGGCGCTTGCTTCCTTAACTGAAGTTGGTCTTAGAGAGATTGGGCTGAAACAACTTGTGCTTCATTGTGATCGGGAAAATTTTAGCTCGATACAGGTGGCTCAAAAAGTAGGCTATAAGTGCATTGGCCGTTTTAAAGGCAGTACACAATACAATAAGGGGCGCATCTCTGTTTTCGAGGAGTATGTCATCAAAAAAGGAAATCAAGTCTTAGGAGTATCTCATGTCTAAACACGAAGAAATTCTTACTTATATAGAAAAACTTGACATTGGCAAGCAAGTCAGTGTCCGTAGTATCGCTAATCGCTTGAAGGTGGCAGATGGCACAGCTTATCGTGCCATTAAAGAAGCAGAAAATCGTGGCTTGGTTGCGGTTAATGACCGGTCAGGTACTGTTCGAGTATCAGTGAAAGGACAAAAACGTAACCATAAGTTGACTTTTGGAAAAATTGCTGAAATTGCCAGTGCAGAGATCTTGGGTGGACATGCTGGACTTGAGGTTGAATTTAGTCGTTTTTCCATCGGTGCCATGCAGCCGGAAAGTGTGAAAAAGTTTTTAATGAAAAACAGTTTGATGATTGTCGGTGACCGTAAGGATATTCAGAGTATGGCCCTGCATGGTCAAAGTGCTGTGCTCGTGACAGGTGGTTTCGATGTTGATCAGGATGTTATTGATTATGCAAATGAGATGGGGATTCCGCTCATGCGTGCGACATACGACACCTTTACAGTTGCAAATCGTATTAGCCACGCCTTAGCAAATGAATTGATAAAGAAAGATATCATCACAGTAGCTGAAATTTCCCACGATCACCGCCCTGCATTACGTGAAGAAGATACGGTAAAAGACTTCATGGAACTGATGAAGCGGACAAATTTAAGTCGTTTTGTAGTAGTCAATCCACATCGCGTGGTGGTTGGCGTTGTCAGTATGCGCGATATTGCCCATAAAAGTCTTGACACGCAGATAAACAAACTGATGAACTATCCCGCTGTTGCCAAGCAAAAAATGACGGTTGCAAGCATTTCTCAAAAAATGATTCATGAAGGTTACGACATCATGCCGATCGTGAATAAGGACTATACCTATGCTGGTGTGGTGACCAAGTCTGAAGTGTTAGAAAGTCTTCAAAGAAGTCAAGAAGAAAGCCAAGTGACACATACCTTTAGTGAAGATATGTCCAGTAAGATCAGTGAAAAAGGTTCTGCTTATACCGTCATGGTTGAGCCGCTCATGGTCAATAATGTCGGAAATATTTCCAGTGCTGCCTTGAGTGAAATCGTGGCCATCGTGGTTCAAAGAACGCTTGACAAAAGACGGCGCAGAAATGTTATCCTAGAGTCAATGAATCTCAACGTGATGGGCACGGTCGCGATTGATAATCTCTTGGAAATTTATCCCAAAGTCATCAACGAGACACGTTTAGGCGCGGTTGTAGATATAGAAATTTATTATGTCAACAATATCATCGCCAAAGCAGTTGTGAATCTACAAATTACATAAGGAAAGAAGTTATGAAAGAAATACTTACAAAAATCAAAGAATACGATACCATCCTCATTCATCGTCATAAAAATCCCGATCCAGATGCGCTGGGCTCTCAGTGTGGTTTGCGTGCGATCCTGAGAGCGAATTTTCCGGAAAAGAAAATCTATGCTGTAGGGTATGATGAACCAACGCTTACTTATTTGGCAGAGATGGATCAAGTGGAGCTGGAGCCGGGGACAAACTATCTTAGTATCGTCTGTGATACAGCAAATACACCACGGATTGATGATGACAGATGGATGCAGGCAGATTATGTGATTAAAATAGACCATCATCCAAATGATGATGCTTACGGAGACTTACGTCTGGTTGAGCCAGACCGCAGTTCGGCTTCGGAGATTATCACAGATTTCGCATTGAACCATGATTTAGCTTTGAATGAAGAAGCCGCGCGACTCCTCTATGGCGGAATTGTTGGTGATACGGGACGTTTCCTTTATCCAGCAACCTCAGCACAAACCCTTTATCTGGCAAGTAAGCTTGCGGAATTTGACTTTGACCGTCCAGCTTTAGGGCGAGAAATGACCTCGTTTGATATGAAGGTCGCACGTTTGCAAGGCTATGTTTACGAAAATCTTGAAATTTCTGAAAATGGTGCAGGACGTGTGCTTTTAAGTAAAGAAGTCTTGGAAAGATTTAATTTACGAGATGCCGAAACTTCAAGTATCGTAGGGACACCAGGAAGTATTCGCGATGTAAAATCATGGGCGATTTTCGTGGAACAAGCAGACGGACACTATCGCGTACGGATGCGTTCAAAAACCGTACCCATCAATGAAATTGCTAAAAAGCACGATGGAGGCGGACACGCTTTAGCTTCCGGCGCCAACTCATATTCTTTGGAAGAAAACGAACAAATTTGGCAGGAGTTGCAAGATAATTTGGGATAGAAATAGTAGAAGTACTTTGTTAAAAACTTTTATAAAAAAACAGCTGAAGGAAAAGGATCCTTCAGCTGTTTTTTTTTGAGCACAAATTTCAAAAATTAGTTAACTGGTTGACATAATAAAAAGAATGAGGTATACTTAACCAGTAAACTAAAAAGCAAGGAGAATATAGGTGGTAATATTTTATAAGGAAAAGAAAAAAAAAGAGTTTAATCATAAGAAAAAAATAGGAGTAGTTTTATTAGGCATCGCATCATTAAGCTTGCTCACCGCTTGTCACACTGCTCAAAATAAAAACACAACAAATTCAAACAGTGATAAATTGTCCATTGTTACAAGCTTTTATCCAGTCTATAAATTTACAAAGAATATTGTGGGAGATGAAGGCGATGTTAAACTGCTGGTTCCGGCAGGGTCTGAGCCACATGATTATGAGCCCTCAGCAAAAGATATGACAACAATTCGCAACTCAGATGTCTTTGTGTACCATAATGAAAATATGGAAACATGGGTCAATAAATCTAAAGCTTCATGGAAGAAAGATAACCCAAAAATTATTGAAGGCACTCAGGGTCTCCTTTTACTCCCTGGAACAGAAGAAGAGCACGAGCACAATCATGGGGAAGAGGGGCATCATCATGATTATGACCCGCATACATGGTTATCTCCTAAAATGGCAATAAAGGAAGTTGAAGCAATTGAGAAGCAACTGAAAAAATTATACCCCCAAAAAGCTCAGGCATTCGGAACTAATTCTTCAACATATCTGAGTAAGTTAAAAAAATTGGATGAAAAATTTAGTTCAGAGTTACAAAATGCAAGTCAGAAAAGCTTTGTAACACAGCACGCAGCTTTTCGTTATTTAGCTCTAGACTATGGTTTAAATCAAATTCCAATATCAGGACTTAATCCGGATCAAGAGCCCTCTGCTGCACGTTTAGCAGAATTAAAAAAATATGTAGAGAATAATGGTATAGAATATATTTATTTTGAGAACAATTCAAACAATAAATTCGCAAAAACTTTAGCAAAGGAAGCCAATGTAAAAATGGCCGTCCTAAATCCATTAGAAAGTCTTACAGCAAAACAAATTGAAGAGGGAGAAAACTATATCTCTATAATGGAGGAGAATTTGGAATCTCTTAAGAAAACCACTTCTGTTAAAGGCAAGGAAATAAAAGCAGAGCTCTCCTCTGAAAGTGAAAAAAATGTAGAAAATGGATATTTTTCGGATACTGATGTTAAAGATCGGTCGTTGACTGACTACGCTGGAAATTGGCAGTCGGTGTATCCTTTGCTACAAAATGGAACTTTAGATCAAGTGTTTGATTATAAATCAAAAATTAAGGGAGACAAGTCGCCTTCTGCATATAAGAAATACTATGAACAGGGATATAAGAGTGATGTGAGTAATATTTTGATTGATAGCCATACAATGACCTTTACTAAAAATAATGTAAAACATAAATATCACTATAAGTACAAGGGATATAATATTTTAACTTACGAAAAAGGTAATCGGGGAGTGCGGTATCTTTTTGAAACAGAGGATAATAATGCAGGTGAATTCAAATATGTTCAGTTTAGTGACCATGCGATTGCACCAATGAAGGCAGCACATTTCCATATTTTTTATGGTTCAGAGAGTCAGGAAAAAGTACTTGAGGAGCTCGAGAATTGGCCAACATTTTATCCAAGTGACTTATCACCACAAGAAATAGCACAAGAAATGATTGCTCATTAACCCAAATATTTTGGAACTTGGAGTAATAAAAAACAGACGAGACTTTGTCTCGTCTGTTTTTTTTTAATTTTCGACAAACTTCTTAAGTCTATCACCTTCCAAGCCACCATTCAGGCCAATCAACAGTTTGATACGTGCTTTTTGAGAATTTACTTCAGGTGCAAACATCACCCCAGCCTCTGCCAGCTTAGAGCCACCACCTTCATAAGCGTAGACTGGTTCCGCTATACCATTGAAACAGCGGGAAACGAGTACTACAGGAATGCCAAGCTTGATGATATTCATTAATTTTTGTGCGGCTGTAGGGGGAAGATTGCCTGCCCCCAGCGCTTCAATAACAAGGCCATCTAAACTACTTAAGTCAAATAAGTCAAAGACTTCACCTGTCATTCCGGCATAAGCTTTAACAATCGGAACTTTTCCTTTAACAGAAGAAATATCAAGATGTTGATTTTCACCATCGGTATGGAAATAGAAGAGTTTGTGCTTTGTGGCTAAGCCAACTGGTCCATGTGTTGGTGTTTGGAAAGTCGAAACGTTGGTCGTATGTGTTTTTGTTACATATCGTGCTGAATGAATTTCATCATTCATCACTACAAGAACACCGCGATCACGAGAAGCATCATCGGCAGCAACACGAAGTGCGCTGAGGAAATTATAGATACCATCTGTCCCTAATTCATTGCTAGAGCGCATGGCGCCTGTCAGGACAATGGGCATGCCACGCGGAATTGTTGAATCCAAAAAGAAGGCTGTTTCTTCCAGTGTATCCGTGCCGTGAGTAATGACAACACCGTCAAATTCTTCTTGGTCGAAGGCTCTGTTAATGCGTTTTTTAATCAAGAGCATTTCTTTTGGGGTGATGTGTGGGCTAGGGAGGTTAAAAATATCTTCAGCGACCATGTGAATCGAATCAAGGTGCATATCTACCGAATTCATAGGGTTAACCGCGTTTGGCGCTACGCGACCACTGGCGTCTTCCGCCATAGAAATGGTCCCCCCAGTATGCAACACTAAAATCTTTTTCATTAGTCAATTTCCTTTCAAGCGTCAATAAAGTAAATTTATTATAGCATATTATAGGAGTGAATAAACAGCGACAAAGCGAAGTCCTCAACCCATTAGAAAATAATTAAAGAGAGAGGGATTTTAATTTTTTGGAACAGCCATTATTCGTGGAATTTTGGAAAAAAACCTGTATAATTAATAGGATAAGGAAGCTTAACGACGGTTTAAATTTAGTCGATAAGCAATAGACACATGAAGAATTTAAGAGTATAAGGCATGGAAATGGATATAAAAGCGGTATTTTTCGATTTAGACGGCACTCTTTTTACAGGGACAAGATCAGTTGCTCCGAGCACGCGCGTTGCTATCGATGAATTAAAACGTAAAGATATATTAGTTGGGATCGCCACAGGACGAGGCCCTGCTTTTGCTTTGCCTTTGATGGAGGAGCTTCATTTAGATTTTGCAGTAACTTATAATGGACAATACATCTTTACGCCCAAGGCTGTCTTGCATGCAGAAGAGATCGATAAAAGGACCTTACGCAAAATCGTCCGTTTTGCCAAAGACAACCACCGAGACATCTCTTTAGGAGCAGCTCATGGTGTCAACGGCTCGAAACTTTTGAAGTTTGGTGAAACACGGATGGCAGGGATTATTTCCGGTATTTTACCTTCAGGGACATCGGATATTGCGCGAAACAGTTTTAAGCATGTCGTACGTCGTGTGGTTCCACAGTCCAATTTTCTAAATATCTTGCGTGAGCCTATTTATCAAGTCATGATGGTCGCGACTCAAGCAGAAACGAAAATGCTTGAAAAAGAATTCCCTAATTTGATGATTACACGTAGCAATCCCTACTCTGTGGATATGATTCCATGTGATTCTGGCAAGCTTCGTGGTATCAAGATGATTGGCGAGCGTTATGGATTCAATGAACACCAAGTTATGGCCTTTGGTGATTCGGAAAATGATTTAGAAATGTTGACACATGTCGAATATGGTATCGCGATGGGCAATGCCTCTGATCTTGTTAAAGAAAAAGCGACACATGTCACGACGAGTAACAATCATGACGGGATTGCTAAGGCACTTGCACATTATGGACTTATTGATTTTTCAAGCAGTAATAATTTTATTTCACGTGATCAAAACTTTAATAAAGTAAAAGAATTCCATAAAATGATGGACGGTCGAAGTCAAGAAATTCCACGTGCTTTTCCCCCGATGGAGGCGGGCTACCGCGCAGGCTTTAAGGTCGAAGAAATTGTGGAGTTCCTCTATGCTTCCGCAAATGGGGATCGTGATAAGTTTGACGAACTCGCAGCGAATCTGCATGCAGATGTGGATAAGGCCGTCCTAAAGGTTAAACGCAAGGCAAAAGACGAAGCGCCGTTGATTGGAGAAGTCGATGCATTGATTGACTTGCTTTACTTTACCTATGGAAGTTTGGTGCTTGCTGGGGTCGACCCTTATGATATTTTCAACTTTGTACATGCAGCAAATATGGGGAAAATTTTCCCGGATGGACAGCCGCATTTTGATCCAGAAACACATAAAATTTTGAAACCTGATGATTGGGAAGAAAAATATGCCCCAGAAGGAAAAATAGAACGTGAGCTTGAAAGACAAAAGAGAATTGCCCTGAGAAAAGCACGTGTCCGTGAAGAAGACAAGAAGAAAAAATAAAAAAGAAATCGCTGTAAGGCGGTTTTTATGCTTGTTACCTCCGGGTCACAAACTCCGTCCAAAAATATGTTATAATATAGCAGATATAAGCAGACAATTAGGGAGTTTTAGGTGAAAATGAACAAGTTTAAAGCGGTAATTTTTGACATGGATGGTGTCCTCGTTGACACGGAACAATTCTATGCTCAAAGACGTGAAGAATTCTTTAGCAATCATAATATTTCAATCCAACACATGAAATACTCTGATTTTATCGGAGGGAATATGCGAGAAATCTGGCCGCAAATCTTAGGTGTAGATTTTGACCAGGATGAAGCAGCAAAGCTGCACGTAGCATATTTAAAATTAAAAGACAATAATCCACTTCCTTATAAAGATTTGCTTTTCTCAGATGTTAAGACCGTTTTAGAAGCCTTAGAAAATGATAACTTTAAAATCGGTTTAGCTTCCAGCTCGGCCATGCAAGATATTGACGAAATGCTTACTATACATGGCTTACGTCCTTACTTCAAGTCAATCCTTTCCGGCAATGATTTGAAGGCAACCAAACCACACCCAGAAATTTATCAGCTAAGCATGAAGGCGCTCAATGTAAAGCCGGAAGAAACCTTAATCATTGAGGATTCCGAAAAAGGAATTGCGGCAGGTAAGGCAGCTGGAGCTACAGTCTGGGCGATTGAAGATACGCGTTTTGGAATGAATCAGTCCGCAGCAGATGCATGGTTTCCCAATCTCACGGCTGTTAAAGAAAAACTAGAAAGCCTTTCAGCAAACTGATAGCTTTGCGCATTTAAAAAATATAGCCAATGTGTAAATAGACGCATAAAAGGAGAAGGAAATGAAAAGTGTACAGAGGTTTTCACCAATAACAATTGTGTTAGTCATGGTTATCGTGCAAGCCCTGGAAAGTTTTTTGCTTATCTTTTCGGGCTCACGAATGATGGCTGTGTTCTATCTTTTTTTGATGAACATCCTTATCACAGTTGGCATCTTACTTCAAGCTCGAAATTATCGTTTAAGAAGAGTTGAATTTATCAGAAAAATAAATGATGAAGCAGAAAACTCACTCAATGCAACCTTAGACAATATGCCTATCGGTGTCATCCGCTACAATAAAGAGACCTATGAGCCGGAATGGTTCAACCCCTTTATCGATTTGATTTATCATGGGGATGATCGTGTCCTTGATAAAGAAGAAGTTAAGGCAATTATTCAAAAGTATCATGAAGAAAGAAATCAATTTTTCACGATTGAGAAGAAAAAATATTTTATAACCTTAGATGACGAAAAAAATCTTATTTATTTAGCCGATGCCACTTCTGAAGCTAACAGTCGTGAGAGCTTGCAGGAAAGCCGTGCTGTTATTGGAAGCATTTCGGTTGATAACTATGATGATGTCACAGATTTGATTGCGGACAGTGAACGGACCAAGGTTAATAGTTTGATTGCCAGCAATTTGGAAAGTTTTGCAAGCAAATACGGTGTATATTTGCGCCGTGTCTCAAGCAGCCGTTACTATTTCTTTTGCGATTGCGGTATTTTGAACCGAATGATTGAGGATAAGTTTTCTTTACTGAAAGATTTCCGTAAGAATTCAGCTGAAAGCAAGATTCCTCTCACATTATCTGTGGGTGTATCCTATGGCTGGAATGATTTCCCAAGTATTGGGAAAACCTCCCTGAACAATCTTGAGTTAGCTTTAGTGCGCGGTGGGGACCAAGCAGTTCTTCGGGAGAATACGCCGCAAGCCAAAACAATTTATTTCGGTGGTAATTCTGAAAGTCGTACTCAAAAATCAAGAACGCGTGCGCGTGCTATTTCAACAGCATTGCAAACGATCATCAGTGAAAGTGAAGATGTCTTTATCGTAGGTCATCGTTTCCCAGATATGGATGCCCTAGGTGCGGCAATTACGATGAAAAATTTTGTCAATATGTCGGGAAAAGAAGCCTATGTGGTCTATGATCCTGAACAATTGATGCCAGAGGTGAGCCGAGCCATTGATCTAGTAAATGAAACTGAAGAAGGTTTCGCACATATTATTAAACTTGAAACAGCTTTTGATATGAAAACGGAAAATTCCTTATTGATCATGGTTGACCACTCGAAGACGACACAAACACTCAGTCTTGATTTCTATAAGTCCTTTAGTAAACTGGTTGTGATTGATCATCATCGTCGAGATGATGATTTCCCTGAGCATGCCTTGCTTTCTTATATTGAATCAAGCGCAAGTTCAGCCAGTGAGTTAGCAGTCGAACTTTTACAATTCCATGAATATAACTCGAAAATGACGGTAACTGATGCTAGTATTGCGTTAGCTGGGATTGAGTTGGATACGAAGCATTTCACCAAAGCAACAACTTCCCGTACATTTGAAGTGGCTGCTTATCTTCGCTCGCAAGGTGCTGACAATAACCTGATTAAAGGAATATTGGCCACTGAGTTTGAAAAATATAAAAAAATTAATGAAATTATTCTTAACTCTGAATATGTTGCGCCAGGAGTTGTGGTTGCCTTAGGTAAACCTGACCAAAAATATGATAATGTTGCGACTGCCAAAGCCGCAGACACTTTGCTTGATATGGCAGATGTTCAAGCCGCATTCTCGATTACAAATCACCAAAATGGTTATATTTCTATCTCGGCGCGTTCATTCAAAGATTATAACGTCCAAACGATTATGGAAGCCATGGGAGGGGGCGGACACTTTAATGCCGCTGCCACACAAATTTACGAACGAAATATCGATGAAGTCAAACATGATCTCATCGCATTAATTAAGGAAAGAGAGAACGAACAATGAAAGTAGTATTTTTAGCAGATGTAAAAGGACAAGGAAAAAAAGGCGAAATCAAAGAAGTACCCACAGGTTATGCAAATAACTTTCTCCTTAAGAAAAATTTAGCAAAAGTTGCAACAAGTGCTGCTGTGGCAGAACTTCAAGGTAAAACAAAAGCTAAAGAAAAAGAAGAAGCTGAGGAGCTCGCAGCAGCTAAAGCATTGAAAGAACGTCTTGAGCAAGATGATGTAATGGTTGAAATCAAGATGAAAGTGGGAACAACAGGTCACACCTTCGGTGCCGTGGATAAAGCAGATATCGCGAAAGCACTTCAAAGTCAATTGGATGTCAAAGTGGACAAACGTAAAATTCAATTGATCAATAAGATTCAAGCGCTTGGAATTAAAGATGTTCCAATCAAATTGCACCGTGATGTAACTGCTACAGTCAAGGTCAAAGTAAGCGAGAGATAACATGCCTGATATTGATATTATCAAAGCACCACCACAAGATTTAGCCGCCGAACAAGCCGTTTTGGGGGCTATTTTCCTTGATAGTGACCGCTTGATTGAAGTAAAAGAATTTCTTTCTACGGATGACTTTTACAAAAACGCACACAAAATTATTTTCCGTGCTATGGAGCACTTGTCGGACAATCGTGAAGCGATTGATGTGTTAACTGTCCGCTCGCTTTTAGAAAACCAAAATGACTTAGAGACTATCGGGGGCATCGCTTATATTGCTGAGCTTGCCACTGCAACACCAACGGCAGCTAATGCTTCTTATTATGCGAAAATCGTTGCCGAAAAATCTTTGCTCCGTCAGTTGATTAATAAATTAACACAGAGTGTAGAAAAAGCTTACAGTCAGGAAGATCCCGCCGAGGATGTTCTTGCGGAAGCTGAAAAGTCATTGATTGATGTGCAGCAAGGACGTAATACATCAAGCTTTCGTCGGATTTCAGACGTCTTGTCAATGAACCTTGACGATCTGGAAGAACGAGCTAAACAAAAATCAACGATTACCGGTATCGCGACTGGCTATCCGGCCTTGGATGCTATGACAACAGGTCTCCATGAGGAGGAACTTATTATTCTTGCCGCACGTCCAGCCGTGGGTAAGACAGCCTTTGCTTTAAATATTGCGCAGAATATTGGGACCAAACAAGATAAAACTGTCGCTATCTTTTCATTGGAAATGGGTGCGGAAAGCCTTGTTAACCGGATGCTTGCAGCGGAAGGAACAATTGAATCCCATAACTTACGTACTGGTCAGCTTAATGACGAAGAGTGGAACCAATATTTTATTGCTATGGGGACACTTTCGAAAGCAAGTATCTACATTGATGATACTCCAGGGATTAAGATTACAGAGATACGGGCACGTTCTCGTAAACTCGCACAGGAAACAGGCAATCTTGGTCTTATCGTGATTGACTATTTGCAGTTGATTTCGGGAACAGGCCGAGAAAACCGCCAACAAGAAGTCTCCGAAATTTCACGTCAGTTGAAGATCCTGGCTAAAGAGTTAAAGGTTCCTGTCATTGCTTTGAGTCAGCTTTCACGTGGAGTAGAACAACGTCAGGATAAGCGACCTGTCTTGTCAGACATTCGTGAATCTGGGTCAATAGAGCAAGATGCGGATATTGTCGCCTTCCTTTATCGGGATGATTATTATGACCGTGCCGGGGCTGACGATGATGATGAGGGCTTTAACGATGTCCCAGAAGTAGACAATAAAGTAGAAGTTATTATTGAAAAAAACCGTTCAGGAAGTCGGGGAACTGTCGAGTTACTTTTCCTGAAAGAATACAACAAATTTGCTAGTATTGATAACAGATATGAAGACTAGCATTTCTAGGGGTATTCGTGTTATAATGGATAAGATTTAAAATTTATAATGGTAAGCTAGGCGGAAAACGCCTGTCTTTGCATTTCTAGAGAAAAATTGGAGAGTAAAATGGATAACCAAAATCAAAGCCAAGAAGTAGGAAAAATTGTAGATATCAGAAAACAAGTTGAAGAACATGTTGGTCAAACCATTGAAATTACATCACAATTTGGACGTAAACGTGAAAATCGTCATAAAGTCAACTTGATTGAGACTTATGCCACACACTTTGTGATTGAAAATATTCCAGCACGTGGCCCAAAAACAACAGAGTCTTATCAATATGCTGACATTTTGACTCAAACAATTTTGATTCACTATCCAAATAAATAATTTGTTTATTGATGCAATCTATTTGTGAAGTTTTCTATAGCACGATTTGATGCGTAAAACTCGAGACAAAAGCTTCTGGGTGGCGTTGCCGTTCGTGGCACGAATACTCACTGGAAAAAACTTCTCAAAGCAAAAAACATAAAAAATCCAAAGAAAGGAGTAAATATGACATCTTCAAGCCTATCAATGATGCCTGTCAAAGGTGGTTCAGGGAATGCTTTTGTTGGCGAAAGCGACAATAAGCGTGTTTTCATTAAAAAAAATTGTAGCCCTTTTTTGACAAGTGTGTATCTTGAAGGTATTACGCCACAAGTCTTATGGACGAAGCGTACAGCAGAAGGTGATATGTTAGCTGCTCAACCTTGGATTAATGGCCATACGTTGAAACCTTATGAAATGAATGATTCCCGTATTGGCGAAATTTTGCGGCATTTGCATCAAAGCGAAAAGCTTATTGAAGCCTGTAAAAAGTTAGATAATGAAGTCATGCTTCCAGCTGATCTTTTGGAACAAGTACTGAGTAAAAGTTCAATCTTTGAAACCAATGGCTTTCTCTCAAATGTCGTTGTGGAACTCTCAGAAAATCTTCCGGAGTTAAAAGAGGAGGAGATTACAGTTGTTCATGGTGATGTGAACCATAAAAACTGGTTGGTTGATGACGAAAGTGACAAGGTCTATCTTGTCGATTGGGATACAGTCCTTTTAAGCAGTCCTTTAGTGGATATAGCACATGTTCTAACACACTATATAAAACCAGAAAACTGGGAAGAGTGGCTCCATCAAGCAGGCTATAAAACAGCTAAAACTAAAAATATAGAACATGAATTAATCTGGTATGGAAAACTTTCTTTTCTACGTCAGATTTCAGAATATATGGCAAGAGAGCAGATTAAGGAAACAGAACAAGAAATTGCGCGTTTTCAGAATTTTTGCCGTTTATTTTAAAACTTAGAAAATAAAAATAGGAGGCTTGCCTTCTTATTTTTTCAATAAATAGGAGAAAAAATGCGCGTAAGAAATCGTAAAGGCGCTGCGGAACACTTAGAAAGTAACGCACATGTAGTTGTTGAAAATCCAGCAGACTTTAAAGGACATTGGGCAGAGCGTTTTGGAAATGATCATCCCATTCATATTGAAGTGGGTTGTGGAAAAGGCGGCTTTATCACAGGTATGGCTGCTCAAAACCCAGAGATTAATTATATTGCGATTGACATGCAACTATCCGTTTTATCTCACGCTTTAGACAAAGCTTTGGAAGCAAATCTACCTAATGTGCAAATGATGCTGGTTGATGGCGCAGCTTTAACAGAATATTTTGAGGATGCTGAAGTTTCACGTGTTTATCTGAACTTTAGTGATCCGTGGCCAAAAACCCGTCATGAAAAACGCCGTTTAACTTATAAGTCATTCTTAGAAACTTATGAACAAATCTTGCCACCAGAAGGCCAAGTCCACTTTAAAACAGATAACCGCGGTTTATTTGAATATTCATTGGCAAGCATGAGTCAATATGGTATGATTTTAGAAAAAGTCTGGTTAGACTTGCACGCAGATGAAGAATTTGCCAAAGTCAATGTAATGACAGAGTATGAAGCAAAATTCTCAAGCAAGGGGCAAGTGATTTACCGTTTAGAAGCAAAATTCCCAAAGAGAGGTTAAGCTATGAGATGTCCAAAATGTCAATCTGAATCGTCACGCGTAGTAGATTCACGTCAAGCTGATAATATGATTCGCCGTCGCCGTGAATGTGAAAATTGTGGAAATCGTTTCACGACTTTTGAGCGGATTGAAGAAATGCCACTTTTGGTCATAAAACGTGACGAAACCCGTGAAGTTTTCAATCGTGATAAAATTATCACAGGAATAGTGCGCAGTGCTCGTAAGCGACCGGTGACAAGTGAATCCATTGAAAAATTGGTTGATCGTGTCGAACAAAGAGTACGCCGCTTAGAGAAAAATGAAGTACGTACCGAAGTTATTGGCGAATTTGTTATGGAAGAATTAATGGATTTGGATGATATTACCTATGTTCGTTTTGCAAGTGTGTACCGTTCCTTCAAAGATGTGAGTGAAATCGAAGATTTGCTTAAAAAGATAACGAAAAAAGATTAACGGTTCTAAAAAAAGAAATAAAAGGATGAACTATGAGACCAGGCGATTCATTTTCTATTCTAAATCGAGGAAAAATCAGCTTTGATGCCGATACTTTTTCGCTACTTTATTTGCCTATTATTGGGCGAGATGCTTTTGGACTTTATCAACTCTTGCGCGTTTTTTCGACGGGCAAGATTTCTCATTTTTTAGAGTATCTTGATTTTGGACTCCATCCTTTTATTGAAGCATTAGATAAACTTTCAGGGATTGGGCTCGTGCGGGTATTCGACCAACAACCGGGTTATCTTATGGAGATAAAAAGTCCTTTAACTTTTGAAGAATTTTTAGCAGACGAATTTTATAAGCAATTATTGGTTTCACGCATTGGTGAAAACAAAGTTAAAGCTTTGGCAAAAAAACATGAACCTGATGCTTTAGAAATTACGAAAAAGTTCCATGAAGTTTATTCTGTTAAGTTTGAGCCGACACATACAGTCGTTCAAACAGAAAAATTTGATTTGAACTCTTTTAAGAGTATTATGGAAAACCAGCATCTGACTTTTGCAAATGAAAATCAGGATATCTTGACCCTGTATGGCTTGGCTGAAAAATTTGATCTCAACTGGTATGAGTTATTTAAAGCAGCTGAGCAAACTGCCAATGCTGACAAGACTTTGAATACAGCCAACTTAACAAGAATGCTTGCCGGCAAATCTGAACCTTTGCCTGCCTTATCGGAATTTCCTAAAGGCTTTCAGGATTTGATTGTCATCAGTAAAGAAGTGTCCCCGCGCGATTTTTTAAACAAGCTTAAACAACAAGCTGGGGGTTTTGCTTCGCAAGAAGAACTTAAGATTTTGAATAATTTAGACAAGCAAAATCTTACAGATCAAGTACAAAATATTTTGATACACTATGTCTTGATTCAACAAGGGAATGCGAGTCTCAATGCTCGATTTGTTAATACTCTCGCAAATGATTGGTTGCGCCATAAAGTATATAATGCTGAAACAGCAGTAAAAAGAATACTGGAACGTCAGCAACAAGCGGAACAAAAGCAAAAAAACAATAAAAATTATAAAAACCCAGGCAAGCTGGTCAAAAAAGCACCTCAATGGTCCAATGCCAGCTACGTAAATACGACCAGTGCAGAAGATATTGCCAAGTTCGAGCAATATAAAGCTTCCCGTCGTAAGGACAAGAAGGAGAATTGAGCATGGAATCAATTGGAGAACTTTTGAGTAAGCGCCCAGATGTACGTGGAAATTTTGACAAGCTCGTCGCTGAAGTGATGAAAAATGAACAAGTTCAAGCTTTTATTTCTGAAAATCAAATGACTGAAGATGAAGTACAGCGGAGCTATTCAAAGTTTTATGAATTTGTTAAAGAGCGAAAAAAATTCGAAGAACATGAAAAAAGAGCAGCTGATGGCTATGAGCCTGTCTTGATTATGAACCATGGTTACGCAGATGTTTCTTATCAAACGACAGCAGAATTAGCCCGCCGTCAAGAAGTGAGCAATCAATTGCGTCGTGTTCAAATCATTGGTTTACCTAAAGAAATGAAGCACATTGATTTTTATGCGGATGTCTTCACAGACAATCAAAATCAATTTGACTTGTTCCGGAAAGTAGAAAACTTTATCGACAACTTTCCTCAAGAAAAAGGGCTTTATATTTATGGCGATTTTGGCGTAGGAAAATCCTTTATTATGGCCGCTATGGCAAATGAGCTTTCAAAAAAAGGCGTTTCCACTACTTTATTACACTATCCCACCTTTATTTCTGACCTCGATTTTGACAATGCCAAACATTGGGTCAATGAAATTAAAAAAGTTGAAGTATTGGTCTTAGACGATATTGGTGCCGAACTCAATAATGCTTGGGTGCGTGACAGCATTCTGCAAGTTATTTTACAGCATCGTATGCAAGAAAATCTTCCGACATTTTTTACCTCAAACTTGAATATGACAGAGCTTGAGCTACACTTGGCGGAAACTAAAAAAGCGGATGAAATCTGGCCAGCAAAACGCGTGATGGAGCGTGTGAAGTATTTGGCCTCTGAAGTTCGTTTAGAAGGAGTAAATCGTCGACATGAATGAGACAATTGATCTGATGATGCAACACAGTTCTGTACGTAATTTTACGGATGAAAAAATACCAGAACATGTATTAAAAACGATTATTGATGCGGGACGGGCAGCACCAAACTGGAAAAATTTTCAATCTTATTCGGTGATTCTTGTGCAATCCCAAGAACAAAAAGATGCAATTTTTGCCCAACAGCCCCAAAAAGCCATTAAAAATTGTGCTGCTTTTTTGGTTTTTGTGGGTGATCTTAACCGAGCCAAAATAGCAGTCGAAATGAACGGTGGTGAGTTTCAACCAGAAGGTGTAGAATCGCTCCTTATTACTTCAGTCGATGCGGCAGTAGCCGGTCAAAATACATTGCTTGCTGCTCAATCTCTTGGCTATGGCGGTGTAATGGTGGGCTTGATTCGTGATCAAGCACGAGAAATTTCTGAGATATTAAATTTGCCTGATTATACTTATCCGATTTTTGCTGTGGCTCTTGGCAAGCCTGCACGTGTAAATCCAGTAAAACCGAGATTACCTTATGAAGCTGTTGTATTTCCTGAGAAGTATATCCCACAAGATGAAGAAGTGCTGCGCCACTATGATAAAGTTCAAGAGGATTATGCTGGATCACGGCGTCTAAATTCCACTTGGTCGAGCCGAATGGTTGAGCAATGGGGACAACCGGAACTCAAAGCTTCAACAGAGAATCTTAAAGAAAAAGGACTTTTATGAAGAAAATTCTTTCACCCAAGCTTCCTGCGGCGTTAGAAGTTGTCGATTTTACTACCCTTGAAGACAACGAAGCCTACCAAGTAGAGTTGAAAAATCAAGAAATCTATTTAGAAGATCGCCAACTTTTCAGTGGCTGTCGTCTACAAAATATCAATTTTGAGTTAGAGGTAACTGCTGATTTAGAGTTTACAGATTGTATTTTTGAAAAGTGTGATTTTTCTAACCTTGTCTTTTCTAAATTTGGCTTTTACCGTTGTATTTTTAAAGATTGTAAATTGCTCGGTACCGAATTCACCAATGCCTTTTTGCAGGATGTCCAGTTTCAGGATTGTTTGCTTAATTACGTTAATTTTTCAAGTGCTCGTTTGAAAAATGTGCTTTTTGCAGACAACATGATGAAAGAAAGTATTTTTATTGCCACTCAATTCAAGCATGTGCGCTTTGAAGGGAACGACTTGGAGCTTACGAATTTCTGGGAAACTTCCTTATCAGGGATTGATTTTTCAAGTAACACTTTTGAGCGCCTTGATGTGAGTCCCGAACTGGCTAAAAACATTAAAGTCAATCTAAGTCAAGCAGCGTTTTTTGCTGCTTTACATGGGATTGAAATTGTCTAAGTCTTGGGAGATTCAAGACTTTTTATTTTAAAAAAGTTTATCAAATTGATTGTTTAATTTAAAAATCGCTTTAAACCGAAGCGGTTTTTAAATTAAAAAATTTTTTTTAAGAAGAGTCCAATCACGAAAGAAAACGTTTTCTTATTTTGGACCGAACAGCTTAATTTCGAAGCAAAAATTGGGCTATAATTTAATTGTGAGGAAAAAAGATGCTTAGTTATAACTTAGATATCCTACTGTTTTCAGAAAGACGTTTTTGGAAACTTGATAAAATCCTTGAGGTTACTGGACTCAAAAGTCAGGAATTTCAAAGACAACTCGTCGAATTAAATCGAACATTGCAAGATAAATCTCAAAGACCACTAGAATTTACCAATAATGTGTTAGCAATTCCTGAAAAACCAGAAAATTTCGAAGAAATTCGCTTTAATATCGCAGAATATGGACGAACATTGAGTGAAGAAAAACGTCAATACCTGATTTATTTACTTTGCTTTTCTAAACGTTCAGCATTAGCCATTAGTGATTTCCAGTCGCTTTTAAATGTGAGTCGCAATACCGTCTTGTCTGATATCAAAAAGTTGCGTCAGCAGCTGGATAACGAAAACATACGTTTAGAATACTCACGGAAGTTAGGTTTTTACCTTGAAGGTAGATCGAAAGAATTACGTAAGACGAGCTGGCGTTTTTTACAAGAACTTCATGAAGAGAGTGATTATTATGTTTTGTCGAAGCATCTCAATCATAAAAATCCACTCTTTATTTACCAAGTAGGACAGCAAATCAGTCGATTAATTGCTGAATTACGTGTTCAGGTTATCCATAGTCGGTATATTCCGATGCTGATATACCTTGCCTTACTTCAATCACATCTTGGAGAAACAGATATATTTCAGGAAGATGTACTGGAAGTTGAAGCATTGTTAATTGGCATGAGTGACGGTAGCTTTGAAAGGTCTGGTTTTGATTTTCTTTATCGTATTGGCTTTGAGATTATGGAAAATGTAATGAAACTTGCAGCAGTTCAGTTTGAAGATTTTACAAAAACCTTTGCTGCCTTACGTGCCCATCTGGTCCCTGCCTATTTTCGTTTGAAATATCACTTCGAAATAGAGAATGTTCTTTTGGACAAAATAAAAACAGATTATTCCTCTCTGTTTGAGTTAATGGGCCTTGCTTTAGCACCATTACGCGAAGCTTGTGGTGAAATTTCCGAAGCAGAACGCGCCTACTTTGTCATTCTCTTTGGTGGAGAAATTTATAAGAAAAAGTATACACAAAGATTTCGCGCGATTGTCTTATGTGTAAATGGTATAAGTTCAAGTTTAATCATGCGTAAACGATTGGAAAATATGTTTCCAAGCATGACATTTATTCTGAGTACAGCCGTCTCTGATTTGGATAAGATTCCTGCTTTTTCTTATGATATTATTTTTTCGACAGTACCTGTAATGACTGATAAAAAACTCTATGTTATGTCAGCTATACCAGACAGTGAAGAAGAGACAAAACTTTACAATCGTATTGCACAAGATTTTGATTTGCCTGGTTTTTATAAACCAGATGCTAAAGCCATCTTACGTGCTATTGAACCTTATGTCGACATTAAAAGTAATGCGACCAAGAAGCAATTGACGCGGATTATTGACCGCAAGCTTAACAATAAAAAGACAGAAAGTGAGGCATTAGGTGTAATGCTTTCAGATTTATTAACTAAAGAAAAAATTTGTTTTACAGATGAAAAACTTGACTGGAAAAGTGCAATTGAGCTTGCAGCTCAGCCTTTACTGAATCAAGGTGAAATCGAGCCCGCGTATATTTCCGCTATCATTAACCGTGTAGAGGAGTTCGGCCCTTATATTGATTTAGGAATGGGTATTGCTCTTCCGCATGCACGTCCTGAAGATGGGGTGAAAAAGCTTGGGATGTCATTTCTTAGATGTGAACAACCGGTATATCTTCAAGATAATCCCAAACACGAGATAAAAATCTTCATTGTCCTCGCAGCAATTGATAATGAAACGCATCTTCGCGCATTATCCACACTAACACAAATATTATCAAATAAAGATGAACTCAATAAAATGCTGACTGTAGAAACAGTAGCAGAACTAGAACAAATTTTTGCAGAAAAAGAAGGAGAATAATATGAAAATCGCATGTGTATGTCAATCAGGATTAGGAACAAGCTTTATGGTACAAATGAATCTTCAAGCCCTTTTACAAGAAATGGGCTTGAACGTGAATGATTTTGAGCTTGACCATATGGATGTTGGATCAGCCACACCAGATTCTGCGGACTATTTCTTTGTAGAGTCCACATTAACAACAGCTTTGCCTAATATTCCGGAAGAAAAGATTGTACCTTTGACTTCCATTATTGATCGCGATGCAGCGCGTGAAGCACTGGTTAAAGTTTTAGATGAAAGAGGAATTGCCCACAACTAAGCAAAAACAGTAATTAAAAAGAATCGAAAATAAACTTAGGAGAATTAAAAAATGAATGGAGTTTTAAACTTTATTGTCTCTGTTGCGACTACGCCTGCCCTTCTTGTTGGATTAATTGCCATGCTTGGACTGATTTTACAAAAAAAACCAGCAACTGCAGTTATTCAGGGCTCAGTGAAGACCTTTGCTGGATTCTTGGTCTTGGTTGGAGGAGCTGGTATCTTGGTGGGGGCGCTTGCGCCTTTTGCCGATATGTTTCAACATGCCTTTCATGTGAAAGGTATTGTCCCAACGAATGAAGGTGTTGTTGCCTTGGCACTCGTGGAGTATGGAACACCGACTGCCTTGATTATGCTTGGCGGTATGATTGTGAATATCCTGCTCGCTCGCTTTACACGATTTAAATACATCTTTTTAACAGGTCAAGCCATGCTCTACGTTTCTTGTATGGCAGCCGTGATTCTGGTTTCTGCCGGAATGGGTGAAACATGGATGACCATTCTTCTTGGAGGTATCTTTGAAGGAACACTTTTAACAGTTACACCCGCCATTTGTCAGCCATTTATGCGTAAAATCACTGGAACTGATAATGTAGCGATGGGACATACAGGTAACATCGGTTATGCTCTTGCAGGATGGCTCGGTAAAACTTTTGGGGATCCCGATCCTGAGAAGTCCACCGAAAAACTAAATATTCCTAAATCATTGGGCTTTTTGCGAGATTCCACCGTATCCATTTCCTTACTGATGGCGGCAGTCTACATTCTTTTAGCCATAGCCGCAGGCCCAACTTATGTCGAATCGGAGCTTTCTAACGGTACAAACTTTGTGATTTTCTCACTTGTTCAAGCAGGAACTTTCGCAGCTGGTTTCGTCGTCGTTCTACAAGGGGTGCGTATGATTTTAGCTGAAATCGTACCGGCCTTCCAAGGGATTGCCCAAAAACTGGTTCCCAACTCAAAACCGGCTTTAGATGTGCCAATCGTCTTTCCTTACGCACCAAATGCGGTATTGATAGGTTTCTTCGTTTCCTTTATCACAGGATGCTTATCCATGGTTGCGATGTTTGTTATGGGAACAACGGTTATCATTCCGGGTGTTGTCGGGCATTTCTTCTGTGGAGCAGCAGCAGCAATATTCGGTAATGCCAATGGCGGACGACGTGGAGCAGTAATCGGAGCAATCGCCAATGGTCTCCTCTTATCTTGGTTACCCCTTTTCATTATTCCATCTTTGGGGGCCTTCGGAGCAGATGCTTCAGCCACATTTGCGGATACAGATTACCTGATTCCAGGTATCATTGTTGGCCGAGTGGGTGAAATGGGATCTGGTGCGATTGCCGCTCTTATCTTAGGCTTCCTCGCAATTGTTCTGATTCTCAGTGCAGTCTTAAATGCCAGAGATAAAGCTAAAGCTTAAGTCAATGTCAATGTTTACAAAAATCAGTTTTCGCTCAGGAAATCTGATTTTTTAGTAAGATGAAAATAAAAAACGTTTTCAATTATGTTATAATAAAATGTATTATCAAAAGATTAAATGGAGAAAAATATGTTTGACAACACCGATCAGTTAGCTGTAAATTCAATCCGTACTTTGTCAATGGATGCTATCCAAAAAGCAAACTCTGGACATCCAGGATTGCCAATGGGTGCGGCACCAATGGCTTATGTTCTTTGGAGCAAGTTTTTGAATGTAAACCCACAAACAGGACGTAAATGGTCTAACCGCGACCGTTTTGTCCTTTCTGCAGGACACGGTTCGGCAATGCTTTACAGTCTTTTACACTTGGCAGGATACAAAGTATCAATAGATGATTTGAAAAACTTCCGCCAATGGGGCTCAAAAACTCCAGGACATCCTGAAGTAGACTGGACAGATGGTGTGGAAGCGACTACAGGTCCTTTAGGACAAGGTATCGCCAATGCTGTTGGTATGGCAATGGCCGAAGCACATTTAGCTGCTACTTACAATAAACCAGATTTTGATATTGTGGATCACTATACTTATGCCTTAAATGGTGATGGTGACCTTATGGAAGGTGTTTCTCAAGAAGCAGCGTCACTCGCTGGTAAGTTAAAACTTGGAAAACTTGTACTTTTCTATGATTCAAATAATATCTCTCTTGATGGTGATTTGGATAAATCATTTATCGATGATATTAAAATGCGTTTTGAAAGCTACGGTTGGCAACATATCTTGGTTAAAGACGGCAACGATTTGACTGAAATTGCAGCAGCGGTAGAACAAGCAAAAGCTGAAACTGAAAAACCAACAATTATTGAGGTTAAGACTGTTATTGGATATGGTGCTGAAAAACAAGGCACTTCAGCAGTACACGGTGCTCCTCTTGGTGCAGAAGGTATTGAATTTGCGAAGAAAGCTTATGGTTGGGACTATCCAGAATTCACTGTTCCCGAAGAAGTTACTGAGCGTTTCCGTCAAACATTGAATACACGTGGCGAAGCTATGGAACAAGTATGGAACGATACGTTCACAGCTTACGCTGAAAAATATCCAGAGCTTGCTGAACAATATGTAAAAGCATTTGAAAATGAAACACCTGAACTTGAATTAAGCAAGCATGAACTTGGTTCAAGCAAAGCTTCACGTGTAACTTCACAAGAAGCTATCCAAGAACTGTCAGCACAAATGCCAAACCTTTGGGGTGGTTCAGCTGACTTATCAGCATCAAACAATACAATGGCTAAAAATGATACAGACTTTATGCCAGATAACTATGCTGGTCGTAACATTTGGTTTGGTGTCCGTGAATTTGCGATGGGCGCAATTATGAACGGTATTGCTCTCCATGGCGGTACACGTGTTTATGGTGGTACCTTCTTCGTTTTCAGTAATTATATGCTTCCTGCTGTCCGTATGGCTGCACTGCAAGAATTGCCTGTTACATATGTTTGGACACACGATTCAATCGCGGTTGGTGAAGATGGTCCAACACATGAGCCTGTCGAACAATTGGCTTCAGTACGTTCTATGCCAAACTTAGATACGATTCGTCCTGCAGATGGTAATGAAGTTGTTGCTGCATGGCGTCGTGCAGCTTCAAGCAAAAAACGTCCAACAGCGCTTGTTTTGACACGTCAAAACTTGCCAGTTCTTGAAGGAACAGCACAATTGGCTGAGGAAGGCCTCAATCGTGGTGCCTACATTCTCTCCAAAGAAGAAGGTGAACTTGAAGGAATTATCATCGCAACAGGTTCAGAAGTAGCACTTGCGCTTGAAGCTAAAAAAGAATTAGGAAAAGGCGTACGTGTTGTTTCTATGCCTTCAATGAATATCTTTGACGAACAATCTGCAGAATATAGAGAAGAAATTCTTCCGAAAAATGTCTGCTGCCGTTTGGCTGTCGAAGCAGGAACAAGCTTCGGCTGGGCGAAATATATTGGTTTAGCTGGAGCTACTGTAACCGTAGATAAATGGGGCGCTTCAGCACCTGCAAATATTGTTTTACCAGAGTATGGCTTTACAGTAGAAAATGTTGTAAAAACATATAAAGAAATGAAAGAAAACTGTCCTAAAGATTGCTGCTAATCCCAGATGGTGCCGTGAAAAGCTTTTGTTGCGCGGAGACTCACAGATTATGTTATAATAAGCTTATGCGATGAGTCGATGCTCTACTTTGGTAGATTATTGAAGCACGGGAGTTCTGGAACATTCGGTTGTTCGTGCAGGAAGCATGAGAACTTGTTAGCGCGTGTGAACCGTTCTGACACAACGAAAGTTGCCCGAAAGACCTCTCTTTTGAGAGGTCTTTTTTTGTGAAATAAAGAGTGAAGTGAGCTGTTGTTTCCTTTGGAATTAATGCTATAATAGAGGTATGTAAATTTATCTATTATATTTTAGGAGAGACTATTGAGCGTAATGATGTACAGCCTTTTTGATGTAGAGGGTAATGCAGAAGCGATAATATCTTATACAGAAAATGTGATGAAAAAAGAAGGAAAAACTTCAGAAGAGATAGAATTGTATAAAGCTGAAGTTGAAAACAGTGATTATCCCGGGCTTGTCAGTGTATCTGTGAGTATGCTGGATGAGTTAAATGGGATGCACACCCGTCAAGAAGTGAAACATATAAAGTAAGCCAAAAGTGGGTATTTCAAAATTACCCACTTTTTTGATAGAAAAATAATAATGTCTTGAAAGTATCTGAAATGCAGGTAATATAAGGTTTTCTCAGCTATTTATCTTGTGAAGTTTGTGAATTCACAAACTTCACAAGCGCTTACAATATAAATGCGAATAAAGTGTGCTAAACTTATATTGTAAAAATATTTACAAGCTTTTACAATAAAAAAAGGAGATTTTCCAACATGAAAATCGTTATTATAGGCACAAATCACGCAGGTATTGCTGCGGCAAATACATTATTAGACAACTATCCTGGTCATGAAATTACCATGATCGATCGTAACAGTAACATGAGTTACTTGGGCTGTGGGACAGCCTTATGGGTGGGCCGTCAAATTGATCAACCGAATGAACTTTTCTATGCACGACCAGATGATTTTGAAGCAAAAGGAGCGAAGGTGTTGACTGAAACTGAAGTTTCATCAATTGATTTCGAGCATAAAAAAGTGTATGCCACAACAAAAGCCGGAGAAGAGCACTTGGAAGATTATGACAAACTCATTCTTGCGATGGGTTCAAGACCAATCATTCCTAAAATTACAGGTAATGAATTAGAAGGTATTCATTTTCTTAAACTCTTCCAAGAAGGACAAGCAGTGGATGAGGAATTCGCTAAAGAAGAAGTGAAACGTATTGCCGTTATTGGGGCGGGCTACATTGGTACAGAAATCGCTGAAGCGGCGAAACGTCGCGGAAAAGAAGTTTTGCTCTTTGATGCGGAAACTACATCTTTAGCTTCATATTATGATGAAGACTTTGCGAAAGGAATGGATGAAAACCTTGAAAACCATGGCGTAGAACTTCATTTTGGTGAAACTGCCGAGGCTTTTAAAGGCACAAATGGCCGAGTTTCTCAAATTGTGACTAATAAAGGGACCTATAATGTGGATATGGTAATTAACTGTATCGGCTTTACGGCAAACAGCGCCCTAGTGGGAGATAAACTGTATACGCTTCGAAATGGAGCAGTGAAGGTAGATAAGCATCAACAGACAAGTAATCCTGATGTCTACGCAGTCGGCGATGTGGCTACGATTTATTCTAATGCTTTGCAAGATTTTACATATATTGCTCTTGCTTCTAATGCGGTACGCTCAGGGATTGTTGCTGGGCATAACATTGGCGGAACAGTCCTCGAATCAGCCGGTGTTCAAGGGTCAAATGGTATCTCGATCTTCGGCTATAATATGACTTCTACAGGTTTTTCTGTTAAAGCCGCACAAAAATTTGGTTTAGAAGTTGCTTACACTGATTTTGAAGATAAGCAAAAAGCTTGGTTCCTCCATGAAAATAATGATACGGTGAAAATTCGTATTGTTTATGAAAAATCAAGTCGACGTATCGTAGGCGCGCAAATGGCGAGCTACGGGGAGATTATCGCGGGGAATATCAATATGTTCAGCTTGGCCATCCAAGATCAAAAAACAATTGATGAACTTGCGCTTCTCGATTTGTTCTTCTTGCCCCACTTTAACAGCCCTTATAACTATATGACTGTTGCTGCTTTAAAGGCAGAATGATATCAAAGTGTAACGTTGAAATCGAAGGATATAAGACACAAAAAATCACTAAAATACCCTTTAGTGATTTTTTGTGCAATTAAGTTACATTTGTGCAATGTTGCCTAATGTTATATAATAGAAAAAATTGACGAGGTAAATGGAGGAAACAGTATTGTGTTAAAATATTTAGACGAAGATGATTTTAAAAAGCTTCAAATTTTATATTATTTAGAAAGTCATCATCTCTCTACGGTACTTTTTGATGACTTAATTGAAGAATTACACCTTAATAATTATCAAGTCAAGAAGCTCTTATCTGAGATACAATCAGAAATTAAATCTTGGAAATTAGAAAATTATTACCTCATCGATCTCCAGACGCAGAAAAGTTTCGTACGTTATGAAAGAAGAACCCAAGGAAACATCATGCTTCTTTTAAATCATTACGTTAAGAGATCACAGATGCAAGCCTTGATTCGAGCAATCTTTACTGAAGAAGTGAACAAAATTGCTGAACTCGAAGATGTTGTCTTTTTATCAAAGTCAGCCACGTATAAACTGGTGAAAAAATTTACGGATTTAACGAGGGAATACGGTGTAACAATTGATAAAAACATGCGCTTTGCCGGTGACGAATGGAAGATTAGAGAGTTTCTCTATAATTTCTATCACACGTTATATGGCGATCTTTATAAGAGTTTTTCAGCAGATGTAGCCACGGATCTTGAACAAATGATAAACGCTTTGGAGGAGATAGAGGGACTTTTTACTCGGGGCTTAAGTTTAACAGATCGAACAAAATTGTTGTATCGCCTCTTTGTTATCTATACGAGAAATTATTTAGGAAATAAAGCTTCAGCGCAAGATTTCATGAAAATAGACAGTCGGTTTATTGAACCCATAGCCCATATTTTACGACATTATCTCGATGGTTCGAATGAAGAAGTTTTGGAAGAGACCTATGAGCTTCTTTATTTTCTTTCAAGTGAGAGCATTACGGCACATTGTGATTTTCAAATTCCAACGAACGTAAGCGAGTTAACACAGGCTTTTACGGAAAGTTTCACTGCTAAATTTCAAGAGCACCAAAGTGAAATTAACCAAGAAGAGGTACAAATAGAGTTAAACAATATCCATCTTCGTTTATTGATTTCTTTAAGAGCAAACTTTGATGTATCTAGTTTGAATGATTTTAACTTCATGGGCGAAAATTATGAAGATATTGAGCTCTTTTGTAATAACTTTGCAGATAAAATGTTACTTGATAAGCGTTATGCTCCATTATTTCTGGAAAAACACCACGCCCTTGTTCGTGAATATATGTTTTTAATTTTGTGCTATACCACTGCTTATCGTACGAGACGTCCTGTAAAAATCTGTGTAGACTTTTCCTATGGTATCTCTTATAACAGATATATACTTAAGAATATCAAGTCACTAGGATTTTTGAATATTGAAGCGAGTGAAGGAAAAAATAAAGAGGATATTGATATCTATCTTTCTAATCTTCCTTCCCGAGAAGTTGAAGCAGAACAAATTATTTGGGCATCACCACCCACATCTTATGATTGGGAATTTTTTGGCAATACAGTAGTTAAAGTAAAAAAAGACAACTTTAATGCTTAGTTGTTTTTTTTTATTTTTTTTTTCAAAACAAAATAAAAAATGACTTCTTTACGCTTAAATGTTAAAATTACCATAACTAAGCAAATGAGAAGGGAGCAAGGATGAAGCAAAGGATAGGAAGTATTGTAGGATTATTTTTAGTGAGCCTCCTCTGGCTGAGTGTAAATCCTGGTTCAGTTGTTGCAGCCCCCTCCCTTGAAGGCTATGGACAGACTGGCTTTTATGGACAATATCAAAAACCTTCTGAACATGGCACTGGCGATTTGACGGACCAAGAAAAAGCAGAGTCAGGTATAATAAAAAGTGAAAAGATACCCAATGCCGGTGATGCTCCAAAGATGCAATATGTTTTAATTGCAGTACTTCCCTTATTACTCATGAGTTTCTATTTTAAACAACTGCACAACGAAATACGTCAAGGCTAACAAAAAGATAAACTTCAAGGAAAGGAGGGAGAAATAATGAAAACCTTTATTGCGATGCTGTGCCTTTTGTCTTTTATCCAGTTGACAGACTTAGGAAAGGCAGAGGAAATGAAAGTCAACTATGGGAATGATGCGTCCATCCAGTATGCGATGGGTGAGTTTTCAATTGATTTTGTCAGCAGTCTGGATTTCGGAACCAATGAAATTTCTAACCAAAATCAAGTTTATTTTGCACAAGCTCAACGTTATTATAAATCGACACTTGTTACACCTAACTTTATCCAAATAACGGATAATCGGGGCACTTTAAAAGGCTGGACACTTAAAGTTTACGAAAAAGAACAATTTAAAGCAGAAGACTACTCTCAATATCAGGAATTAAAAGGCGCTTCTCTCTCTTTTGACAAACCTATTTTAGTGACGAATAACAATGCCCAACAGCCCCAAGCTTACGAGGTAAGGAACTTGGTACCGGGAATTGAAACGCTAGTGGCTCAAGCCAAGGTTGGGGAAGGTGCGGGCACTTGGATAATTCGCTGGGGAAATAAGGAAGATCTCTTTTCAAGAAAGTTTTCTACAAGTGCTAAAGACATCTCAAAATATTTTACTTCATCCGTTAGTCTTTATGTTCCAGGCGATACGCCAAAAGAGGCTACAACTTATCGTACCAACTTAACATGGATATTAAGTGAACTACCAGATAATCAATGAAATTAAAAAGGAGTACCCCTCATGAAAAAAGCAAATAAACGAGCATCTAAGATTACTTATTTGTTTGTTTGCGGGTTTGTATTGTTATCTTTTAGTTTAGTCGGGCCGAAGGCTCAGAGTGTTTCTGAGGCAGCTGAAATTATGAATCCGCTCTCACCTGACGATAAGGTTATACCCCAAAAACCAGAACCCATTACAGCACCACCGGCTTCAGAAGAGGAAAAAGAGCAAACGCCTTCTAAAAAGTCTGAATTGCAAGGTGATAGAGAAGAAGACAGACAAAAAAAGCAAGAAAAAAAGAAGAAAATCTTTTTTGCGCCAGACACAACAGTTGCACTTGAACATTCACAAAAGATTCGGATCTTGGACGGAGATACATCTACAGCAACAACGACAGGCAAAGTTCTGTCTATTATGTCAGGCCGCTTGCTCTTTGGAAGCAAGTGATAATAAATAAAAAAAATCACCTGATGTGATTTTTTTATTTATTTGTTATAGCCTCCAGATATAAATGAGAAAGACTAAAGCAAGAATCAGAACGGCGAGTAATGGCAGCAGAAATTTCAACCAGTAAGTTTTTGTTTGAGTTTTTTGGATAGCGGTTTGTTTCTCATGGAAGGCAGATTGGATCTTTTTTACGGGTGAGTCAGTTACTTTTTTAGCAGTTACAAGTACACGATAAGGGGTTTCTGTGGCACTATTACATGTGACTAAGTAGAGATAATTGGGGCCTTTATCCTGCAGTTCTGAAAGATCAGTTTCTCTAATGATACGGTTTGACTCAACTTTATAAGCATAATAGTTATCAAAGTAGCGAACATATACATCTGCACCGTTTTCTAGCTCCTGGATCCCCCCGAAAAGCAGACTGGAGTCGTACTGTACATGATGGCCAATAATCGTCAAGCTCTGGGTTTCAGGATTACGATTTGGAAAGAGGCTTACAGTGCCCTGAGCCATATTTTTTTGTGTCAATCCTACAAAGATGGGTTGACTGACGGCAACACTTGGTGCAACAATTTGTCCGACAGCACTTTTATCTTGATTCACAGAAGCATTCAGTACATCTTTTAAGCGAGGCGGCTGAATGGGCTCAGGAGCAGCGACATCTTTTGGAATATCCGTTCTTATGGTTTCTGTTTTCATAAGTTGAGAATGGGTGGCTATACTAAAATATTTTGAGAAAGGAATAGAAAGTAGGCCCAGCATTATAATTAAGAGCAGAGTAATTAATATTTTTAAACGTTTTTTCTTCATTTTTGGTCCTTTCACATTTTTTTAATCATAGCAAAATGAAAATCTTTTGTAAATATACTCTTTTATTTTGAATTTGTAAGCAGTACTTTTTTTTAAATATAGAAGTTGTAGTCTCTTTGTTTATAAGGGGTTACAGCATTATTTTTTATTTTTTTTTGTTGAAAAAATTTAAAAGAAAAAAGACAGTAAAATAAGATTGACTTAAGAACAAGCCATGTGATTAAATAAGAGTGTGGTTTGAAGTGAGTGACGTCTAACTTCAAAACCTCAAATTAAATAAAGCTAAAAGAGTTGGAGGTGAAATGTTAAAGAAAATTTTATGTGTTATTGTTTTCCTGACGGTTACAGGTTCTCTGGGCGATCAAGCTCAAGCAGAAGATGTAACATACAGCAATCGTGACAGTATCGGCTTTGTCGGGGAATATGATTTTAAGAATCAACAGAAAGATAACCAAGATAAAAATAATGGTTTAACTTCATCTGAAAATAGACAAATTGGAAATACGATTCCCAATGCTGGGGATTCAAACTCTTTGCCCTATCTCGTGTTCTCTGCTCTAGGAGGACTGCTCATCATACTTAGTACAAGAAGTATAATCAAAAATAATTACTCACAAAACTTAGAAAAAAGCTCTAGAAAGATTTAAGTAGGCGTACAACTTATGAACAAAATTATATTGAAATCAACTGCCACAGTGGCTACTTTGATGGTTATTGCTCCAATCGCAGCACCCTCAGTATTTGCGGCAGATGCAAACTATTCTACTCCAGGAGATGTAGAATTTGTCACAGGTGACACGGGCACAAAACCAGTGGACCCAGAAAATCCAGGAGCAACAGTAGATCCAGAAAACCCAGATCCAAGTATTCCGGTATTGCCACCTGTAGAAGTAACAAAAGGTTTGAGCTTGGACTTTGCATCAAGTCTTTCGTTTGGACAACAAAAAATTAGTTCAACAGATGAAATTTACTATGCACATGGACAGAAGGTTCTTGATGGAAGTGGGACGGTCAGTGGTATTGTTCCCAACTACGCTCAAGTAACTGATGTACGGGGAACTTTTGCAGGGTGGACACTTTCTGTAGCAACAGATGGACAATTCAGAGAAAAAGGTACAGACATGACTGCAACACCAGAAGCGGGCGCTCCTCTTGGAACATACTTGAGCGGTGCACAACTTAAGTTCAGTAAAGGTGTATCAAACGGAACAGTTACTGGTGCGAAGCCTTCAAATGTTAATGCTTCTACATTCGCTTTAAGTACTTCAGATCAAGTGATCATGTCCGCTAAGGCTAATGAAGGTATGGGAACTTGGACCTATGCATTAGGAGCCACATCTGATTATGATGCGTCTGCAACAGCAAAAGATGCCGTTGCTACTCAATCACCAATCACCCTTACTGTTCCGGGCAGCACAGCTAAAAAAGCTTCAGGCTATACAACAAATCTTATCTGGAAACTTTCGGATACACCAGGAAACTAAAAACGGGTTGATGAAAGGCAGGTAGAATGAAAAAAGAACTCGTATATAGTACAAGCTTGATTCTGGCTGCGACAGTCTGCGCTGTTTCTTCAGAAAGTATTACAGCTGAATCTGTAAATTATTCATCGTTTGGTCAAGTTGGTTTTGTTGCTGGAAACGAGATAACGCCTCCTGTCAGTCCAGGCCCAGAAGAACCAGGTAAGCCTGTGTTTCCTGTATGGCCTGGAGGAGTTACCCCTCCACCAGGAACAGCGGGACCTTTATCCATAGATTATGCGTCATCGTTTGATTTTGGAATAAATAATATTTCCACTCAAGATAAAATCTACTATGCAAAGTCACAAAAGTATGCTGATTCGACATTGGAAACACCAAATTATATCCAAGTTACCGATAATCGTGGAACGACTGCGGGATGGACTTTAAAAGTTCGAGAAGTAGCCCAATTTCATCAAGAAAATGCAGCTGCAAAACATACTGTTTTAGAAGGCGCAATGCTTTCTTTAGTTAATCCCCAAACAGTGTCTTTGAACGAGGATACACCACCAACTGCACAAGAAGTACTTGACCTTGTTCCTGAAAAAGAAACAGTAGTGGCAACAGCAGAAAAGGGGGCTGGCGCCGGTACGTGGATCATACGATGGGGCAGTGAACTTGTAACGCAAGATACACTGAACCAAGCGGAACAACGTGTAAAAGAGAACTTTAGTAAGGATGTTCAGCTTTTTGTTCCGGGAAAAACGGTTAAAGATGCGGCTTCTTACACTACACAACTGAATTGGATTCTTTCTGAACTTCCTCAGAATGGCTGAAAATCATACAAAAATAAAGAATAAGGAAAAGAAAAATGAAAACGAAAAAAATTATTTCTCTCACAGCACTTGCTTTAATTGCTTCATCTACTGGAGCATCAACAGTCTTTGCGGCTGATGGCGGAGTGTATAACTCTGACAGTACAATTACTTATACTCCAGCAAGTGGGCCAACTGATCCCGTTGATCCAGGTGACCCAGGAACTACAGTTGATCCTGAAGGTCCAAAAAATCCAGGAACTGATGGACCACTGTCCATTGATTATGCGTCGAATTTTAATTTTGGTACGCAAGAAATCACTTCTGCGGATAAAACATATTTTGCAGCAGCAACGACACTTACGGACAAAACAACACGTCCAAACTGGGTCCAAGTTACAGATAATCGTGGAACACTTGCTGGTTGGTCCCTTTCACTTCAAGCCTCAGAATTTACAAACGGTAAAACAGGTACAGGTTCTGTGTTGAGTGGTGCTACTTTGAAACTTGAAAATGGGCATATAGTTTCAGCTTCAGATGCAGCAGCAGACCAATCTGTAGCTTCTGTAACCTTAACACCTGGAACTTCATCAGGAACAATCCTTGGTGCGACTGCCGGCAAAGGGGCAGGTACAAACTTGCTGGTCTGGGGAGATGATACAACTAAAGCAACTTCTGTTTCATTGGCGGTTCCAGGTAAAACAACAAAATTAGCTGATACTTATCAATCAACTCTGACATGGACATTGACAGATACTCCAGCAAACTAAGTTTTTTAGCTTTTATGTGAAAGCACAAAGGGAAGATACTTATCAAGTAAAAGCGAAACTCACAGTATTATAAATTTTTCAAAGAACGATATTTCCCTCTCGCAAGAGAGGGAAATAAGGCATTATTTATACAATTATTATTCATCTTCAAAATATCATAGTCGAGGTTATACAAAAATGAAAAACTTAAAAAAATGGGTCGCTCTTACAGTTGCACTGACAGGGGTAGTTGCCTTTGGAAAACCGGCTTTTGCCAACCAGTTTAACTTTAGTGTAAAAGCAATTCTTCCGGAAAATCAAGCAAGCAAGGCATCTTATTTTGATCTTCTTATGACACCAGGGCAAGAACAGACACTTACTGTAGAACTGAGCAACTCAACGGACAAAACAGTTACTGTTGAGCAAGGGTTAGCAAGTGCAACGACCAACCTAAACGGGGTCGTAGAATATTCGCCCAATAAAATCAAGCCTGATGCTTCATTAAAATATAATATGAAGGACTATGTCAAGCTTGATAAAGAAATTGTCCTCGCTCCCAAAACGACAAAGACCGTAAAAATCAATGCGAAAATGCCCAATTCAGCTTTTAAAGGCTATATGGCTGGCGGATTGACATATAAGGAAAAGTCGAGTGAGGAAAAAACAACAGACACTAAGGGAATCAGTATTCAAAATGAATATGCTTATGTGGTTGCACTTTTAATGAGTCAATCGCAAGATAAAGTAAAGCCAGATTTGAAACTGACAAAAGTTTCTCCGGATCAAGTCAACTATCGCAATGTCATCAATGCTAACTTGCAAAACCCGACAATGGGTTACCTCAATCAAATGCAGTTATCCGCAACAGTTAAGGGATTGGATAATCCGAAGATTGAGTATAAATCAAGTAAAGAAATGATGCAGATGGCGCCAAATTCTAACTTTGACTATCCTATCTCTCTGGATGGTGAGAAATTACAAGCAGGCAAATATCAAATTAAAATGCTGGTCCATGGTCAAAAAGACGAAAATGGAAAATATCTTGTTAAAGACGATAAAGGAAATGAAACAAGATATAGATATGAATGGACCTTTACAAAAGATTTTGAAATCGCAGCGGACAGAGCGCGTGAGCTTAATAAAAAAGATGTGACCATAAAAGAAGACAATTCTTGGATAAAATGGTTAATCCTTGCCCTGATTCTCTTACTTTTGATCTTTATTCTCTTCTTTATCCTTTGGAAACGTCGTAAGAAAGAAGAAGACGAAAAAGCAGCTCGCATTGCTGAGCTTGAGCAAAAATTAAATGAAAAAGAAAATAAAAACTAAAAACTATCAGCCGTTTTTGATTCTTGATATACTAGCGGAGATGTAAGAAGAGAGGTGAAATAAATGCAAAAAAAGATCATCACACATTCACTTTTATTTTTTGTAACATTTCTGTGCGTGATAACGAGTGGAAAAAATGTTCTTGCTCAAGATATTGGTGGTGCAGATTTTTCTGCACGCCCGATACTTGAAAAACACCAGACAAATAATAAAACAGGCTACTGGTGGCTTGCTGCCAAACCTGGCGAAGAAATCAATTTAGAGATTCAGATAAACAATGGCAAGCAGAAGAATACTTTTGACATTACTTCAAATCAAGCCGTTACCAATCCGAATTTTGTGATAGACTACAGTTTAAAAAAAGAGGAAGCCCATAAGTATCTTTCCAGTACGAAACTTTTCGATTTTTATAATAATGTCTTCATTGGTGACAGTAAGAAGCCGGGCAGTAAAACCATCGTTTTACAAGCAGGTGAATCCAAGAAAATACCGATCAAGATTAAGATTCCTGCTTCTTGGAAGAACAATATTTCGATAGGGGGGATCAATGTTACGCGTCGGGCCACAGAAGAAGAGAAAGGGCAAAGCTTAGTGAACATTTACAGCTCAGCTTTTGCGCTGATTCTTCAGTCCGGTAGGCAAGACGACTCTTTTTCAGTTTCTTTGTCTGCAGGTGATTTGAAAACGGATGAACAGTCTATTCGGCTTCAAAATTATAAAGACACTCTGCAAGAAAAAACAAAACTACAGGCAACAATAAAAGATCAAAAAGGCACACTGTACTCAAGTTTAGATTATAGCTCAGGAACAATTGTTCCCTATGCCAAAATTGACTTGCCCCTAAATGTAAAAAAAGAATTACAAAAAGGGAAGGAGTATGAGCTGAGTATCATGGCGACCAAAGAAGATAAAACTTTAAAGGAGACCTATCTCCTTAAAGTTGATGATAAAGGAAAGGTCCAAGTGACATCAGCGCTTAAACCTCAAAAAAATAAAAGCTTTCAATTAATATTGCTTGGTCTAGCTGCTTTAGCGATAGGTGGAGCAGGAATAATAATTTACGGAACAAAGAAAAGAAAGGTAAAAAAATGAAAGGGAAAATGAGACGCCTCATCCTAATTTCCTTGATGACTGGTACGGTTTGGCAACAATACAGTACCCAGGCAGATACAGAAATAGATAAGGATAATGGCAGTGCAAATACTTATATCAGTGTTACTGCACCTACAACTGATAACCTCTACCTTACACAAGCTCCAGACTTTAACTTTGCAAATACGGAAGCTTCTACACAAGGTTCTGTAACGACAGGAGGTACAGTTCCTTATAGTATAGTGAATATCACTGGAAATGCTAACGGATATAATTTACAACAGAAAATTAGTGATTTCACAGGAACTATTAATGGTAAAGTAACAACGTTACCCTTAAAATACTTTAAAATTACTGTTGCTGATAATGCTTCGGGTACGATAAAGGGAAGTAATGCGGTCAACATTTTGGGACAAGCAGGGCGAGTTTTGACAGGGCAAACAAATGCTCAAGGAAACCAAAGCAGTGGAGCTGCAACTGCTGAAATTCAGTTGGATACAACTCAAACCATAACACCCGGCGCTTACCAAGCTACGCTTACGAATACACTTGTACAAGGTTTATAAGGAAATAATTTTATGAAAATAAATAAAAAATATATCACTCCACTCTTGATAGCGGGTACGATTTTGACCTTAACAGTAGTAGGAGAAAAGGCTGATGCAGCAGTATTGACGGGCAATGTAGATACTTCTGGTGCAGTTACAGGAACTGCAGGCGCGACATATTACAGTACGAACAGTTGGAAAGACATGTTGGATACCTATCAGTCGGTCACTCCAACTGCGGCATCTAATCATACGATTTATTTTGATGTTGTTGGGGATGTAGCGGGTAATACAAGTATTGGAGGGAGTGGTTACTCAAGTACAACCAATACAAATAGTGGAGTTTCAATTGTTGAAGGAAAAAGTTTGTCTATTAATGGTAATGGACATATGCTCTATTTAGATACGGATACGAACTACACGACAGCGGGGTCAGGATCGGGGGCTGGTGGCGGAACTATTCGTGGACCGTTCCGTGTACCTAATGCTGGTGTAAGTAACTCTACAACCTTAGCAGTTAAAAATGCCAGTATAACAAACAATATTACCGGCGGGATATTTCAATCAGCCGGTACAGGAGGATCCGCTCCAACATTTGTTTATGAAGACGTGACAGTGACAAATGGAGCGCCGCGTGCTGGTGCTCAACCCATCCGAAATGACAATGGTAAAATACTGTTCTATGGAACAAATACTTTTAATATTCAACAAGATAATAATATGACTTCAGTAGGACTAACTGGGGCTGATAACCAAGGGGAGTGGATTCAAGGTGGAAAATGGGTTGAAGTTGTCACGGGAACGACAACGCTAAACCAAAACTGGGGCTATGATCAACCTTATTATACATATTATAATAACTCGCATACCATGAAAGTAGATGACAGTGCCCAACTTGTTTGGAATTTAAATGACACTTATTGTATGTATTATGATGACGGAAATAGTGGCCCGATGGTGTGGGACATTGGTAACAACGCTGCTTTTGATATAAAAGGTACAGCTGCTACAGCTGCAAGGTACAGTGGGGGATGGTTCTTTGCTGTTGCCAATAATTCATGGACAGTAAATATCGGTAATAACGGGAGATTGGCCGTAACAACTGGTGGTGGACGGATTAATGTTAATGGCTTTACAGGAACAGGCGTTGTCAAATGGAATGTTGGACAAAATGCAACTTTACTTTTAAATAATTTAAAAACTTCTGGTAGCCTAGTTTATGGAAATCCGGGAGCGGGAAGTGGTATAACATTAGATGATCCTAAAGTAGTGACCCTAAATACTCTAGGAGGGTCAGTTTTTGATCCCACTGTAAATTCAAGTAACAATTTTCCTATAACGATAGCAGGAAATGGATTAAGGACACATACTTCAACTACAGCAGCCGTATTTGATGCAAATCTCCCAGATTTGGTTACACCTAACCAAAATAATCTGAGCACGGGAGATATCTGGTACAGGCAAAATACAGGAACAATCACTGGCTTAGGTGCTAATGCTAGTTCTGCTTTGGTACCTAATAATTATTCGAGTGCAGATTTAACAGGTATGAAAACCGCCAAATACATATCCTGGTATCAGCCGATAGGCTTCTGGATGGATGCAGCTAAATCATCTATGGCAAGAAGTTTTAATATCTCTTTAAATCCCAACGATAGCAACGGCACACCAGCCGATAGCTCATGGTCAAATTTAATTAATGGAAATGAGACACAAACCTTGGTTGTAGGGGATGATCGGGGACAAGCACCAAGCTTTAATCTTTCGGTAACCATGATGCAAAATAATTTTGCAGATAATATCGACTATTATTGGAGCAATCCTGCCAATCCAGCAGATAACAAAAATTTGGGTACTGGCTTGGCTGTGTCTATTGCCTCAGTAACTTCAGATACAAGTTTGCCTTCTTTTATTTCAATGGCGAATGCAGGGCAAAATTATACATTGACTGCTCCACAAACTTCAGGAATAAAAATTAAAGCAAAAAACACACTATTGACGCAAACAGGAACACCATCTGGTATCTTTAAATATACCATCGCAGATGGACCAGCATAGGAGGAGAGGAGAAAAATGAAACGATTTTTTATAATGGGTGCAGTTCTGTCTGTTGCTCTTCCAAGTATGCTTGCAGTTAATAAGGTGTCAGCAGCAGTTCCCGTTATTGCACCTAAGGCAACGATAACGATCACTCAAAAGCTTACAGCAGGAAATATTATTCTTTCAGAAAGTATGGCAAAGACGCTTACTGAAAGCCAACTTCAATCTTTCATGGAAGTAAAAGGGCAAGATTTATCAGGCCTAAAGCTTGATGGAAATACTTTAGCGACTGCCAATGCTGGGCTAAAGGGTAAAGATTATATTGATATTCCGGTTACATGGTCAACGACAAATGAAACAGCGCAAGCACATCTTGTCGTGGTTTCTGATGATGCAGTCATTTCTTCTGATCGTCAGAGAGCGATCAATGCATATCCCGTAACTTTAGGGCAGGATGTCGCGAATACGATTGGAGCAAACAGTGATCAACCTACACTTGATTATTATACGCAAGCGAAAGCTTATCATTCTGACGGAACAGTGAGTTCAGCTGCTTTAGAAGATTCTGCTACATACTTTACGGCCTTGAAGAATGCCCAATCTAATGACATTATCGATGTGACTTATAATTTTTCGAGCTCAGATAAAAGCATTTCAAAAACTGTTGCCATATCAATATTTACAGGGAGTCTAAATTTCACCAGTGCACCATCAACAATGGATTTTGGACAGCTAAAAGTTAAAAATAGTAATGTGGTTGATTTTCCTGCCTATACTCAAGATCTCGTGGTTACAGATACAAGACAAAGCAGCAAAAATACAGGATGGACAATGTTTGTTAAAGAAACTCAGCCGTTAGTCGAAGTTGATGCTACAGGCACACCAATTACTGGCGGTCATTCACTGGCTGGGACTTTATTCTTTAGTGCTGATGGCACCAACAATACCGTGCTTTCAGCAAGTAATGCTCAAGTAGAAAGTCAGCCAAGTGGCACAAATGGTGGAACCTTTAATCTCAGTCAAAATTGGGGGAGTACAACGAAAAAAGGACTCTATCTTGATGTACCTGTGACTCAACAATATGCTGCAAAATATAAAGGAGAACTGACGTGGACATTGTCGGATGTTCCAGGTAATAAATAAGAAGAAAAAGGAGATTTTAAATCTCTTTTTTTTATGAAGAAGAAAACAAGTAAAGTTGTCACGCAAGTCATGTTATAATATGCTCATGTTAACTTTTTTAATACTAGTACTGGTTCTCATTTTTTTAGTTCTTATGTTTAGCTTAGGTCTATTCATGTTTATTGAAAATAAAAATCGCAGCATTTGGATTCAACAACCCCAAAGAAATGATCCTCTGTATGCCGAATGGTACGCGTTCATGCAAGCTGAAAAAGAAGAGTGGTGTTTACAGACACACGATAATTTAACGCTTAAAGCGTGGTATTTACCAGCTACCAAGCCGACAAATAAGACGATCTTATTGGCCAATGGCTATAAATCTGTTCGAGACAGATATGGTGCTTTCGGTTGGCTCTTTCATGATCTGGGCTACAACGTTCTCATGCCGGACTATCGTGCAGGAGCAAAAAGTCCAGGAAAATTCATTGGTTTTGGCTGGTTAGACCGTAAAGATAATCTAGGTTGGATAAAAAAGATTATTGAGAAAAACCCAGAAAGTGAAATCGCAATGTTCGGTATTTCGATGGGAGCCTCTGCCACAATGATGCTTTCAGGTGAGGACTTGCCTGAACATGTTAAATGTTTTATTGAAGACTGTGGTTATGATACGGTTTGGAACGAGTTGGCGCATAAAGCAAAGCATGATTATCATTTGCCACCATTTCCGCTGATTCACCTCCTTTCTTTTTGGTCTAAACTTTTTGCGGGTTACGATTGGAAGGAAGCCTCGTCAATTACGCAATTAAATAAAAATACGAAGCCCTTCCTCTTTATTCATGGAGATCAGGATACTTTTGTTCCCATGGAAATGGTCTACCGAAACTACGAAGCGACGAAAGGGCCAAAGGAAATATATATTGCAAAAGGCGGTCGACATGTGCGGTCTTACGAAATAGATAAAGAAAAATATCGAGAAGCAGTAGCAAATTTTTTAAAGACATATTTTTAATTGAAAGAAAAGCGAGGAGCTGGGATGTACATAAGCGCAGAGGAGATAGAGGACTACATTGCACAGTCACCTGATCCACAACTTTTAAGACAAGTTACGCAATTGGTTGGGACAGTGTTTCCAGAGGAAGACTTGCGTTATTTTGATAATGGAAGAACATTTTCAGCCCTCGCTGTGGGATCAAATCCTCACCCAAGTCCTGGTTATGAAGAAGCCGGAATGCTTAATATTTCTGCTCAAAAAAATTATGTTGCGCTCTATTTTTATGGAAGTAATGTGGCTTTACAGGAGCGATTTCCAAAATCAGCGATAGGACGAGGCTGTTTGCGGATTAAAAATCAAAAATTTTTCGCAAAATACGCAGAGGATATACGGGAAAGCTTAAAAATATTAAGTGACGATAAACCGCATGATATGAGGGATTGACGCATATTTGATTGATTTTTTGCTTGCTTTGAGTTATACTTATAGTAAGTATTCTCGGTAGGGATTGGAATGCCAATCCCTTTTATTACGAAATAAGAAAGGTTTAAATTAATAAATAAATGGCAGATATAAAAATTACACCCTTAGGCGGTGTACGCGAATTTGGTAAAAATATGTACTTAGCAGAGGTGAACGAACAAATCTTCGTTCTCGATGCAGGACTGAAATATGCAGACAGTGATATGTTAGGGATTGACTTTGTTATTCCAGATATTGACTATTTGGTTGAAAATGCTGATCGTGTGGCGGGAATTTTCTTGACACATGGCCATGCGGATTCGATTGGCGCATTACCTTATATCGTTTCAGAATTACGTGTCCCTGTATTTGGGAGTGAACTGACGATTGAACTTGCAAAGATCAATGTGCGTAACTACGACGGCAGCAAGAAATTTAAGGACTTCCACGTGGTCAACGAAGAAACAGAAATTGATTTTGGTCAAGCTGTAATTTCCTTCTTCTCCACAACACATACAATCCCAGAATCAATGGGGATTGTCATTGGAACGGACTCCGGGAACATTGTTTATACAGGAGATTTCCGCTTTGATCCAGCCGTTGCTCCTGGTTACCGTACAAACATGCGACGCCTTGCTGAAATTGGAAGCAGTAAAGTCCTTGCTTTACTTTCAAGCTCACCAAATGCTTTGTCAACAGCTCAATCTGCAAGTGAACATGAAATCTACGAAAAAATATTCGATACAATTGATGAAGCACAAGGCCGTGTCATCATTGCTTGTAACGCAGGGAATCTCGGGCGCATCCAACAAGTAGTCGATGCAGCAATCAAGCTTGGACGCCATATCGTCTTTACTGGTCAAGATATGGACCAAATCGTTGAAACAGCAACGCGTTTGAAAAAGTTGCAAATTGA